>ENA-UONV01000464-UONV01000464.1-human-gut-metagenome-genome-assembly--contig:-CS4-NODE-464-length-48333-cov-14.217760_pt1 | contig 48333 bp, 49 predicted proteins | sample MGYA00242461_ERZ724008 | MGnify/ENA metagenome assembly ERZ724008 | reverse complement strand
AAAAAGGTCAATTTTTGTGTCTTTTTATTTAATATTTTTGTATCAATTTATTTGATTTTTGCGCTCTATATTGATAAAATTATACGTGAAGATTTTTATCTGGGAGATAGATAATGGATAAAATCAAATTGTTACAATCACGCAGGCGTGCGCTTATGGACGCAGGCAAAGGTATCCGCAAAGACATAGAAGCGGTTATCGATAGCGAAAGTTTTGTAGAACTTTCAACTTTTTCGTTCTCGAAGAGCGAATTTTATGACGATGACGCACAGGGAGAAGGCGTAGTTACGGGTTTTGCGACCGTCAACGGCTATCCTTTTTACGTCGTCGCGCAGAATGCGGCGGTGCTTTCTGGCGGCATCGGCAAGGCAAACAGCAAAAAAATTGTCAAATGTCTTGAAAGCGCAGAAAAAAATCATACGCCCGTAATTTATTTTCTTTCTTCGCTCGGCGTAAGGTACGGCGAAGGAGTGAGCGTGCTCGAAGGAATTTCGGAACTTATTCTTACGGTTGCAAGGCTAAAGGGAAGCATTGAGCAGTACCTCGTCGTCAACGGCGAAGTTTACGGACAGATCGCAATGCTGGCTGGTTTGTGCGATTTCAATTTCTTCATCGACAAAAAGAGTGTTCTCGCTGCGAACAGCCCGCTCGTAATAGGCGCTGCCGACAACCTTAACCTTAAAAAGGAGCAGGTCGGTGCAGCTTCCGCGCTTAAAAATGCTCAGCTCGCCACGTTTGCCGTAAAAGACCTTGCCGAAGTCAAAGCAAAAATAACTGCTGTATGCGATTTGCTTTCCGAGAGAGTCAGCGACTGCAAAGAACTCAATGTTTCTTTGCCCGCGCTCAATAAGTCTGCAAGCGCAGAAGAACTTTTAAAAGTTTTCGATAAAGACAGCGTAATCGAACTCGGTTCGTCATACGTTCCAGAAGTAAAGTGCGTTCTTGGCAGAATTGGCGGAATTGCCGTTGCTGCAAGCATTTTCGATGCGAAAGGCGGCGTAAAGCTCGACGCGCAGATTGTCAGAAAACTTAAAGATTTTGCCGAATTCGTATGTTGCCGCGACATTCCTTATGTTACGTTCGTCAATACTCTCGGCATAAAGGAAAGCGTCAGCGTCAATGACAGCCTCGTTCTCAAGGAACTCAGCGAATATATCAACATGCTCGACTGCATGACTTCGCCCAGAATTTCCGTTATAAGCGGCAAGGCAATAGGTCTCGGCTATACCGTATTTGCTTCCAAGAGCATGGGTTACGATTTCACTTACGCATTCGCGAACGCGCAGGTTGCGCTTTTCGACTGCGTGCAGGGCGCAGAAATTGAGTTTGAAAAAGTAAAGAAAATTGACAAGAGCAAGATGGCAAGCCGCTATTCTTCCGAAAACGCAGATCCCATCAATGCCGCTCACGACGGTTATATAGACGACGTCATCGAACCCGCTTTTGTAAGACAGTATCTCATAGCATCGTTGCAGATGGCTATAAATTGAGGAGGTTATCATGAATAATCTTCTTGATATATTGCCCGGTACGGGAGACAAAGCGGGAAACTATTATTTCAGCGATTTCGGCGAACCTGTCGTTTATGCGATAATAGGATTTGTGGTTGTATTTGTCGGCATAGTAATACTTATCGGTATTATTTGGTTTATTGGCTTTCTGCTTCGCAAAACCAACAATTTTGAAGCCGTCAAAAACATTTTCAAAAAGAAAAACACCGCCGTTTCACCGGTTGAAAACAATAATCAAAACGCCGACGTCGCTGTAGACAACGGCATAACAGATGCCGAAAAAGCGGCTATAATCGCCGCGATTATGGCATTTTACGAAAGCGAAGAAGGTAAATGTCAGTTTACCGTAAGAAGAATAAAGAAATTATAAGGAGTTATGGCAATGCGTAATTTTATTGTTACTATAGACGGAAAAAGTTATTCTGTAGGAGTAGAAGAAGTGGGAGCTGCCGCATCGGCTGCACCCGTAGTTGCTGCGCCCGAAGTTAAGCCTGCAACGCCCGCGCCTGCGACCGTACAGAAAGGCGAAAAGGTTGTTTCGCCCTTCCCCGGACTTATTAAAAAGCTCTCAGTTGCAGAAGGTACGGCTGTAAAGAAAGATCAGCCCATCATCGTGCTTGAAGCGATGAAGATGGATAACGAAATAACTGCACCCTGCGACGGCAAAGTATATTATAAAGTTGCCAAGGGCGCAAACGTAGAGACAGACACTTTGCTTGCCGTTATCGGCTGATGGAGGACATCTGATGCACTCATTACTTGCAGTTGATATCGTAAAGATTTTTGAAAATCTCTACGAATCGATGGGCTTTGTCAACGGCACCTGGCAGAATTACGTCATGCTACTCGTTTCGTTTATTCTGATGTATCTTGCTATTGTCAAGAAATTTGAGCCGTTGCTTTTGTTGCCCATAGCGTTCGGTATGTTCCTTATAAATATTCCGGGAGCCGAAAGCGTTCTCTGGGGTACTTATCCCGAAGGCACGCCCATAAAAGAGCAGGCGTTCGATAACGTAGACGTAAGCTCGAGGGGACTTTTGTGGTATCTCTATTTCGGTGTAGATAAAGTCATTTATCCTCCGCTCATTTTCCTTGGAATAGGCTGTATGACCGACTTCGGTCCGCTCATCGCCAATCCCAAGAGCATGCTCATAGGCGCAGGCGCGCAGCTCGGCATATTTGTTGCGTTTATCCTTGCTGTTCTGCTCGGGTTTTCTGTTGCTGAAGCTGCTTCGATAGCAATCATCGGCGGCGCGGACGGTCCTACGGCTATTTATGTAACAAGCAAGCTCGCTTCTTCGTATATTCCCATGATAGCCATTGCAGCATATTCGTATATGGCGCTGATACCTATAATACAGAAACCTATCATGAGGGCGCTTACAACAAAAAAAGAACGCACGATAAAAATGCAGCAGCTCCGTCAGGTAAGCAAACTCGAAAAAATACTTTTCCCCATAATAGTAACGCTTGTTGTCGGAATAATTCTGCCGTCATCTATTGCACTGCTGGGCATGCTTATGCTCGGTAACCTTTTCAGAGAATCCGGAGTGGTGGAAAGACTTTCTTCACAAGCTCAGAACGGACTTATGAACACAATTACTATCTTCCTCGGCGTATCCGTAGGTTGTAAGGCTAAGGGAGAAATTTTCTTAAGCCTTGAAACTCTGTATATTATCGGTCTCGGACTGCTTGCTTTCATTATGGGTACCGTAGGCGGATTGCTCGTAGCAAAGGTAATGTGCAAAGTAACCAAGGGCAAGATAAATCCTCTCATAGGTTCGGCGGGTGTTTCTGCCGTGCCGATGGCAGCGAGAATTTCCGAAGATGTGGGAAGGGAGTACGATCCGCAGAATCATCTTCTCATGCACGCCATGGGACCCAACGTTGCGGGCGTTATCGGCTCAGCAATAGCTGCTGGCATATTGCTTGCATGCTTCGGCGGATATACGGACGGCACTGCCGTTACAGCTGTAATTTCTTCAATCATTGCATAATCGGGAGTATTTGACATGGAAGCTAAAAAAGTTCTTATTACTGATACAATTCTGCGCGACGCGCACCAGTCCCAGGCTGCTACGCGCATGCGCTTTGAAGATATGGAGCCCGTGCTTTCGTTCCTTGACGACATAGGTTATTATTCGTTAGAGGCGTGGGGTGGAGCAACTTTCGACAGTTGCTTAAGGTTCCTCAACGAGGATCCTTGGGACAGACTGCGCAACCTCAAAAAATACCTCAAAAAGACGCCTATCCAGATGCTTTTGAGAGGTCAGAACCTTCTTGGTTACCGTCATTATGCAGATGACGTAGTTGAAAAGTTTATTGAAAAATCTATCGAAAACGGTGTTGGTGTAATACGTGTTTTCGATGCTCTTAACGACGTGCGCAACCTTGAAACGTCCATGAAGGCAATCAAGAAGTACGGCGCGGGCGGAAAGTGTGTGTGCGAAGCGACTATATCTTATACGACCAGCCCCGTACACACTACTGAATATTTTGTAAAACTTGCAAAACAGCTCGAAGATATGGGCGCCGACAATATCTGCATTAAGGATATGGCAAACCTGCTTCTGCCGTTTACCGCTTACGAAATTGTTTCCAAAATCAAGGCAGAACTTAAGCCCACGACGCTCGTTCACCTGCATACTCATAATACATCGGGTACGGGCGATATGGTTAACCTCATGGCAATTCAGGCTGGTGTTGACATAGTCGACTGTGCGCTTTCGCCCCTCGGCAACGGCACTTCAAACCCTGCAACCGAACCTTTGGTTGCGGCATTGAAAGGTACAAAATACGATACAGGCATAGACATTAATAAGTTACTTCCTATTGTGAGCCATTTCAACGGCGTAGCGCAGAGATTGGAAAAAGAAGGCGTTCTTTCGCCCAAGGTAAGAAAGGTTGATATAAACACTCTGCTTTATCAGGTTCCCGGCGGCATGCTTTCCAACCTTATGAACCAGCTTAAGCAGGCAGGAAAGGAAGATAAACTCAAAGATTGCCTTGCCGAAGTTCCCGTTGTAAGAAAAGACTGCGGTTATCCTCCGCTTGTAACCCCTTCAAGCCAGATTGTCGGCACACAGGCTGTCTGGAACGTGCTTTTGGGCAGATATAAGACAATTACGGCGCAATACAAAGATCTTCTGCTCGGTAAATACGGCAAAGTTCCCGGAGAAGTAAACAAGGATTTGCTTGCAATGTGCATGAAGGACGGCGAAAAGCCCATAACTTGCAGACCTGCAGATCTCCTTGCCGATGAAATGAAAGAGCTTACCGAAAAGGTCAAAGCAGACGGTTTCTACGAAAAGGAAGAAGACGTTCTTTCGTACGCGCTCTTCCCCGAAGTTGCGACAAACTTCTTCAAGTGGCGCAAAGCAAAAGAAATCAAGGTGGACAGCGATATGGCTGCCAACCCCGATAAAGTATATCCGGTATAAAAACTCAGGCGGCGGGAGAAAATGCTCCCGCCGTTATAAATGTAAACGGAGTTGCGATGAAAGTAGCAGTAATAGGTGCAGGTGCCGCAGGTCTTATGGCTGCATATGCAGCGGCGGCTAACGGAAACGACGTAACCGTATTTGAAAAAAATGAAAAATGCGGCAAAAAAATTTATATAACTGGCAAAGGCAGGTGCAATTTTACAAATGATGTTGCGCCTGATGAATTTTTGCTCAATGTCGTAAATAACGCCAAATTTCTTACAGGTGCAATCTATTCGTTTTCGCCGAAAAGATGTATAGAGTTTTTTGAAAACGGCGGAATGGAAGTAAAAGTAGAAAGGGGGAACAGAGCGTTTCCTCTTTCGGATAAAGCGAGCGATGTAACGCGTTGCCTCGAAAGATACTGCAAAAACGTCGGCGTAAAGTTTATTTTTAATACGAAAATCGATAATATTAGTATTTTAAATAGTACTGTGTCAGGCATAATCGTTAAAGATGAGTGCATTCCGTTCGATAAGGTCATTGTCTGCACCGGAGGTGTAAGTTACCCTTCCACAGGTTCTACGGGCGACGGATATAAATTTGCAGAAGGCGCGGGTCATAATACGATAAAGGCAGTCCCGGCGCTTTGCGGTCTCAATCTCAGCGGTTCGTTTTATAAAAAATTGCAGGGACTTACATTGAAAAATGTCTGTCTTATGGCAATTTATCGCGGTAAGGTCATATTCAGTCAGCTCGGTGAATTGCTGTTTACCCATTTCGGCGTTTCCGGACCGCTCGTTTTGTCCCTTTCAAGCATAATTAACAGGCTTAACATTAAGGAACTTAAAGTCTGTATAGACATTAAACCCGCTTTGAGCGAAGAGGTGCTTGACAGGCGTATCTTGCGCGATTTTGAAGAAAATTCAAATAAAAGCATATATAATTGCCTGAAAAACCTTCTTCCCGTGTCAATTATCGGGTGCATTCTGGAAAGAAGCAATATAAACGGAGAGAAGAAAGTAAATGCCGTAACGAAATCCGAACGAGCGGCGTTATTGACAACGATAAAGAATTTTGATATTATTGTTTCGTCGCTCCGCGATTTCACCGAAGCAATTGTTACTTCGGGCGGTGTCGACGTTAAGCAGATAAACCCCAAAACCATGGAAAGCAAGATTGTCAAAGGTCTTTATTTCTGCGGAGAGGTTCTCGACGTAGACGCTTTTACGGGCGGATTTAATCTTCAGATTGCTTTTGCGACAGGCTTTGCCGCGGGCAATTCCATAAAACAGCTTTAAATCTGCTTTTCCGCGTTATTCTGCCGTTATTTTAATTGATGAGCAAATTTTATTTTGCCGTCGAAAATTTCAATCAATAATAAATAAGGATGTAAAAAATGAAAGCTATCAGAGGAGCAACGACGCTTGTTTCCGATACTGCCGAAGAAGTCAGAAAAAAGGTCGGCGAAATGCTTTTGCAGATCGTGAGCGAAAATAAACTGAACATGAGCGACATTATATGTATAATGTTGTCCTCAACTTCGGATATTCACAGCATTTATCCCGCCAAAGCTGCGAGAGAGGCGGGATTTTCGTCCTGTCCGCTGTATTCGTCGCTCGAACCCGATATGGACGGCTCGCTTGCGCTTTGCGTGAGAGCCATGCTGCTCGTCGAAACGGATAAGCCCGTTAAACACATCTATCTTCATAAAGCTAGGTCGCTCAGAAAGGATATTGCGAGCGTTATTAATATTGCTATTGACGGTCCCGCAGGCAGCGGTAAGAGTACAGTTGCGGCTATTATAGCCGAAAAACTCGATATTCTCAGCCTCGATACGGGAGCGATGTACAGGGCGACGGCTCTGAAATGCTTAAAAAGCGGCATAGATTATGCAGAAAAAGACCAGGTTAAGCATGCTGTCGAAAATATTAATCTTCGCGTCGAATACAAAGACGGAAAACAGCTCACTTTGCTAGACGGCGAAGACGTTTCCGGCGAAATACGCACACCGCAGATTTCCATGCTGTCGTCTTATGTTTCAAGCTATCCTTTCGTGCGCGACAAGATGGTTCAAATTCAGCGCCGCATAGCGTCTGAAGTTTCGTGCGTTCTCGACGGAAGAGACATCGGCACGAACGTTCTTCCCGACTGTCCTTTCAAATTTTATCTTACGGCTACGCCCGAAGTCAGGGCTGAGCGCAGGTTTGAACAGGACAAAATTAAGGGAACTTCCCAGACTTACGAACAAATTCTCGAAGAAATCAACGAGAGGGACAAGCAGGACAAAAACCGCGCGGTAGCACCGCTCAAATGTGCTGCTGACGCAACGGTTATCGACACGTCATACATGACTATAGAAGAAGTTGTAGCTCAGATATTGGCTAAAATTCAGGAGAAAATCTGATGACCGAAGAAGAAAGGGTTAAAAAACTCCGCAAAACGTTTGACAGGCTGAGAGTGATAGAAAAACTCATTTTCAGGCACATTTTTCCGTACAGAAAGCACGGAAACCTTAAAAGATACAATGAAGGACCGCTCATAATAATCGGCAATCACTACAGTATCTGGGATGTAATTCCCGCTGCGATGACTACAGACAGGGCAGTTCACTTTATGGCGAAGGAAGAGCTTAGCAAAGTAAACATCTGCGGAATAAACATCGGCAAGGGTGCTTTGAAATGGTTGCAGTGCATTCCCGTCAAGCGCGACGGAAGCGACGTCCAGGCGCTTAAGACTTGCATGAAATACCTTAAAAACAACGAGGTCATCAATATCTTTCCCGAAGGTACCCGAAATCATTCTTACGATAGCTTTCTGCCTTTCAAGGGCGGAGCAGCCGCTCTCGCCATTAAGATGAAAGCTCCGCTCGTTCCCGTAATCGAGGTTGAGCGCATGCGCGCTTTTCACAAAGTCGACGTCATCTACGGCGACCCGATTTATCTTACTAAATATTACGGCAAAAAACTTTCGGGCGACGAGATTGCTGAAATTGACGCGTGGCTGAGGGATGTGATGATGAACATGCGCCAGGCGTTCATCGATAAATATCATCCCAAACTCAAGCCGCTCAAGCCCAAAAAGGTAAAGAAGGCTGAAAAATAATCATATGCAGATTACGATTGCAAAACACAGCGGTTTTTGTACGGGAGTGCGAAGAGCCGTTGATACCGCCATGAGCGTTCCCGCAGAAAACACATTCGTTCTCGGAGAAATCATACACAACAAACACGTCGTGGAACAGATAGAAGCCCGCGGCATAAAAACAGTAAATAACCTTGATGCCGTCCCTGACGGAGCCACGGTTATTTTTCGTTCTCACGGCGTTCCCGCCGACTATTACAGACAATGTCGGCAAAGAAACATTAATGTTATAGACTGCACCTGCGGATTTGTGCGCAACACTCAGAAAATTGTAAAAAGTCAGTACGAACAGGGCAAATTTATAGTGATAGTCGGCGAAGCCGCACATCCGGAGGTGGTTGGTTTGCTCGGTTGGTGCGCTAATTCCGCGCTCGTCGTCAACGATGAAAATTCAGATTTGACAACTGTAAAGGACAAAAACGTGTGCGTTGTGGCGCAAACTACGTTTTCAGTAGAAAAATTTGAGAAAATAATCGAAAATATTAAAAATCTGTGTGAAAAAACAGTTGCCGTTTTCAAAACTATTTGTTATACTACTTATGATCGTCAACTTGAAGCGGAACAACTTTCAAAAAAGTGTCAGGCAATGATAGTCATCGGAGGTATGAACAGCAGTAATACCAATAAACTGTATGACATTTGCAAGGCAAATTGCCAGAACGTGTTTCGTCTTTCCGGTCCTGACGATTTAGATTACGATAAAATTAAAAATTTTAAAAGTGTAGGTATTGTTTCGGGGGCATCAACTCCGAATGCGCAAAACCGGGAGGTTCTCTTAAAGATGGAAGAAAAAAGCACAGAAGTAAATGCAACAAGTTCCATGGCGGACGTCGTTGCAAAGATTGACAGCGAATCGAAGTTCAAAAAAGGTCAGATAGTAACTGCGACCATTTCCGAAGCAACGGATGACGGTCTTCAGATACTGCTTCCTTTTTCCAAGAAGGAAGTTCCTTTGAGCAAGGAAGAGCTTGACTGCGAAGTTTACAACGCAGCGGACTATGCCGGCAAAATCGGCGAGTCTATCGATTTGCTTGTTGTGGAGCTTAAGCCCTCTTTAAAACTTTCGCAGAAGATGATTAAAGTTCTTGCGGAAGAAGAAGCTCTCAGCGCAGAAATAGAATCCGGAAAAGAATTCCAGGTAGAATGCACGGGTTACAACAAGGGCGGACTTACCGCTACGCTCGGCACTTATTCCGTATTCGTTCCCGCAAAAGAAATCAGACCCAGCTTCGTCAAGGATCTGACCAAATACGTTGGCAAAACCCTTCGTCTCCGCGCTCTCGAAGTAAAGAGAGACAGAAAGAAGGAAATTATCGCTTCCCAGAGAGTAATTCTTCAGGAAGAGAAAGAAGCTAAGGAAGCAGCAAAGGCTGCAAAAGAGCAGGAATTCTTTGCTAACATCGCTGTTGGCGACGTTGTAGAAGGCAAAGTTGAAAGAGTAACTTCTTTCGGCGCATTCGTTTCCGTTAACGGTTTCGACTGCCTCGCTCACATTTCCGACCTCTCCTGGACGGGTGCAAAGGCAGTTACCGATGTTCTTGAAATCGGCAAAACCTATCAGTTCAAAGTTCTCAAAGTAGACACCGAAGCAAAGAAAGTTTCCATCGGTTACAAGCAGCTCCAGCCTCAGCCTTGGGATCTCGCAGCTGAAAAGTATTCCGTTGGCGAAGTTATTCACGGCAAGGTTGTCCGCATCGTTCCCTTCGGCGCATTCGTTGAAGTAGAAAAAGGTATCGACGGTCTCGTTCACGTTTCGCAGATCAGCTACGAAAGAATTGAAACTCCCGCAACCGTTCTCAACGTAGGCGATGAAATCGACGCAAAGATTATCGCTCTCGACCCCGTTGCAAAGAAGATGAACCTTTCCATCAAAGCCGTTCTTCCCGAACCCGAAAGAAAGCCCCGCGCTGAAAAGGCTGAAGGCGAAAGCCACAAGAGAGCCCGCGCTCCCAGAAAGTCCGATGACGAATATTCTGACTGGAGCGAAGGAAGCTCAATCGGAACTTCGCTCGGCGACATTCTCGCAAACGCTCAGAAAAATAACAAGTAATTTAATTAAAGCAGACCTTAATTGAGGTCTGCTTTTTGATTTTTTATAAAGATATGTGTCCTAAAGAATTAATTCGGACGCATATTTTTTTATACAGTTTAAGTGCGCCCGACCAAGGTTATATATATTTATGTACAACACGGAGGTTAAAAATGAAACAGGGTAATATTAAAATTTCAAGCGAAAACATGATGCCCATCATAAAAAAGTGGCTGTATTCGGATAAGGATATATTTTTAAGAGAAATTGTCGCAAACGGCGCGGACGCTATAACAAAATATAAAAAACTCGTCTCCATGGGACAGGCTGCCGAAACCGAGGGCGAGGAGTATTGCATTAAAATTTCCGTTGATAAGGACGCCAAAACGCTGACCGTTGAGGATAACGGTATCGGCATGACGGAAGAGGAAGTTGAAAAATATATAACTCAGATTGCTTTTTCTGGTGCTTCAGATTTCCTTGCAAAATATGAAAAAGCAGGCGGCGACGGCATTATAGGTCATTTCGGTTTAGGCTTTTATTCTGCCTACATGGTTTCGGAAAACGTTGAAATCATAACCAAGTCTTACGACGGCAGTCCCGCAGTTCATTGGCAGTCCGACGGCAATAAAACTTATACCGTAGAGGAGAGCGACAAGGCTGACCGCGGCACTAAGATCATCATGCACATAAGCGCGGATGAGAGTGAATTTTTGAACGAGAACACAATTAAAGACCTCGTCAAAAAATACTGCTCTTTTATGCCTTACAATATCTATGTCGACTTCAAGGGCGACGGGAAGGATAAACCGCTAAACACGACTTTGCCGCTCTACGCAAAGCCCGTAAAAGATTGTACGGAAGAAGAGTATAAGGAATTTTACACGAATACATTCCTCGATTTCAATCCGCCTATATTCTGGGTACATCTCGACATGGATTATCCTTTCAGACTTAAGGGCATACTCTATTTCCCCAAGGTGAGAAATAAGGTTGAACTCGAACGCGGAAAGGTAAAACTTTATTGCAATCAGGTGTTCGTTGCTGAGAACATAAAGGAAGTTATTCCCGAATTCCTCATGCTTCTGAACGGCGTAATCGATTGTCCAGACATTCCTTTAAACGTTTCCCGTTCTTTCCTGCAGAACGACAAGCAGGTTCAGCGCATTTCAAAATACATTACAAAGAAGGTTGCGGATAAACTCGTTTCGCTCTTCAAAAACGACAGAAAGAAGTTTGAAGAATGCTGGGAAGACATCGCTAACTTTGTTAAATTCGGCTGCATTAAGGACGATGAATTCTATAATAAGGTAAAAGATATAATTATTTACAAAGATCTGGAAAATAATTATAAAAATATCAGAGAATTCCTCAATCTGCCCAAAGAAAGCGAAGATGAAAAGCCTCAAGTAAATAAGACCGAAGAGGAGAAAAAAGATAAGACGCCTTCGACTATATACTATGTTTCCGACGAACAGCAGCAGGCACAGTATGTAAAGATGTTCAGGGATGCAGGGTTAAACGCCATAAAGTGCGATAACTTCATCGATCCTCACTTTATAAGTTACCTTGAATATAAATCGCCGGATAAGCTAAAGTTCATGCGCATAGACGCCGATGTTGCGGGTGCGCTCAAGGGGGAAGACAAAGCAGAAGACAGCGTGCTTATCGATATTTTCAAGAACGCAATAGGAGACGAAAAACTCACAATCAAAACGCAGGCACTCAAAAACAGCGAAGTTCCCGCAATCATAAACGTTGACGAATACATGAGAAGATACTCCGAAATGGGCAGTTTCTACGGCATGTCTGACGGCGACGTTGCAAAGACCATGATAATAAATACTTCAAACCCCGTCGTTGAAAAGATAAAGGAGCTTGAAGAAGAAAAGCAGAAGTTTGTTGCAGGTTACATCTATTCGCTGGCGCTCCTTTCGTTCAAAAAGATGACGCCCGAAGAGCTTGATAAATTTGTGGGCGACAATCTTAAACTGCTCGACAATTACGTTAAATAAATAAAATATACAATGACCGCTTCGGCGGTCATTTTTTTTGTCCTGCAATAATATTTTAAAATATGAACCTGAATTTTCTGCCCGAAGGGCTTCTTGGCGCGATAAAATGCCTCAATCTCAATTATCTGACTGAAATAAGAATACGCAGGGGACAACCCGTAATAATCGAATACCGCGGCGAATATGTATATATAGACGGTTGCGGAGCGTGCAAAAATGCCGACAGGGCAATAAGAATTTACGATGTTGACGGACTTCTTAAATATGCGTTGTCCGACGGGCTTTATGCGTATGCCGAACAGCTCAAAAATTCATTTGTAACTCTGGACGGCGGAGTGAGAATGGGTATAGCGGGAGAATATATAACTTCGGGAGGCAAAATCAGCGCGGTAAAGCACGTAACTTCCCTGAATATCCGCATCCCGCACGATATACGAGGTTGCGCTGAAAAAATATTCAAGCTCACGCAGTCAGACAAGTTGAGCAGCATTATGATTTTTTCTCCTCCCGGTTTGGGTAAAACTACTATGCTCCGCGAGCTTACGAGAAAGTTATCAGTAAATTATAACGTTCTCGTCGTCGACGAAAGAAACGAAATTGCCGCAGCCGATTGCGACGGCGACGGTTACGACCTGGGAGAGCGTTGCGACGTGGTGAGAGGGGGCGACAAACTAACGGCATTTTCGTCTGCAATCAGGGCAATGAAGCCGCAGGTTATCATTACGGACGAGCTGTACGGCGAAACAGATCTTGCGGCAGTAAAATATGCCTGCGACTGCGGAATTAAAGTCTGCGCTTCGACGCATGTGTCGGATACGTCAAAACTGAAAGCTATGCCGTTCGAATATTTTTGCAGACTTACGGGGATAGGCAAAGAAGTCGTTGTTTATGATAAAAATTTTAATATTGTTGGCGATAGTGGCAGCCACGACGGCGATAGGCGTGCTTTTATCGTCTGAAAAAAAGAAACGGGCAAAAGTTTATAGCGAACTTTATGAATTCAACGAACGAATGCTTTTAAATCTGCGGTACGGCAAAGAACGCATTTCTCAAATTACCGCCGATTATAAATTTATCGACGACATTCTTGCGGGAAAAGAATTGCTTGCGGGCGAAGATGCGACATTTTTAAAGGAATACGGCAAAAATCTCGGCTCGAGCGACTGTTCTTCGCAAATAGAATACCTCAGCGAAAGGCAGACATTTTTAAGAAAAATGAAGGACGAAAGCATGTCGGATTATAAAAAATACAGCTCATTATATATAAAAATAGCTCTTATGGCGGGTATTCTTATCGCTGTTTTACTTGCATGATGGATATAAGCATAATTTTTAAAATAGCCGCAGTAGGCATAATAATAACGATAGTTTGCCAGATTTTAAAAAAATCGGACAGGGACGATATAGCCACGGTCGTCAGTCTTGTCGGGCTGATTATCGTGCTTACGGTTGTGATTTCAATGATTGCTGACCTGTTCGAGCAGGTCAAGGCGCTGTTCGATATTTTCTGATGGTCGTCAAATTATGTTGCGTGGCGATTATCACAGGTGTGAGCGCGCTTGTTCTGAAAGCGCACAAGCCAGAATTCGTTCCGTTATGTCTTACAGCGGGCGGCATAATTTTAATTTTATTCGCTTTCGATTATTTTGCCACAAGTATAAGTTTTATAAAAACTTTTACAGAACAGACGGGTATAGACAGTTCTGTCGTAAGGCTGATTTTTAAAATTATCGGCGTAGGTTACATTATAGAAATTACTGCTGGTTCGGTTAAGGATTTAGGATTTGACAGTCTGGGGGACAAGCTCATTTTATGCGGAAAATTTATTATTTTTGCAATGTCGCTGCCCATTCTTCAGGCAATGTTCAAAATTATCATGTCTTTGGTAAACATAGCATGAGGTATAAATCGGCAATAATTGCAATCGCCGCTTCGCTTATGATATTTTTATCCTGCGGCGGTCTTGCAGCAGTTTTTGCCTCCGACGGCGAGGCTGAACTGAACCAGAATATAGACAGTATTCTTTCAGGTCTGGATTTATCCGCGCTTGACGAATATCTCAGCTCTCACGGCAACGATTTTCTTTTCAGTTTCGGCGACAATGCCAAAGAAATTATTTTATACCTTATTAACGGCAATCTCGGCGTAAATTATTCGGGGTACATACAGGAACTATGCTCGGTTCTGTTCGCCAATGTAATATCTATGATACCTTCGTTCGCGCAGATTACGGGCATATGCATATTGTGCGCTTTGGTAAAAAGCGCGGAAGGTGGACTTGTCAGCGAAAGCACCTCAAAAGTCGTGCGCCTCGCCTGTTACGCGCTTATAATTGCCATAATTGCGGCTATGCTTACAGGCATTGTTTCTTCGGCAACAGAAAGCATTAACACCGTCAGAAAACAGATAGAGATAATAACGCCCATACTCGTAACTCTTACGATTATGGCGGGCGGAAGCAGTTCGGGCGCTATCTACCAGCCATCCGCGCTGTTTATTTCGGGCGGTGCCGTAGAAATAGTAAGCGGAATAATTTTTCCCGCTGCCATTGCGGTTCTTGTTATTAATTTTATTTCAAAACTTGCGCCCGACATATCTTTTTCAGGAACTTCAAAACTCATTAAAAGCATTCTTAAATGGATAATAGGCATAACGCTGGCGGTCTTTTCGCTCTTTTTAACCGTCCAAAGTACGGCATCGTCCATTTTTGACGGCATATTTTTCAAGGCTACCAAATATCTCGTCGGAAATTCTGTGCCGATCGTCGGCAATTACCTGTCTGCAGGAGTAGATATGATAGTGGCGGCAGGTTCGGTTATAAGAAGTTCGGTAGGCATATGCGGAATAGTGCTTTTAATTTCCGTAATAGCGCCTCCCATAATCATGTTTGCGGCATTTTCGATTATACTGAAAGTTGTTGCCGCCATTGCCGAACCTCTGGGAGAAAAAACGCTATACTCCATGTTTTCTGACCTTGCTTCGGATATAGAATACTTTATTGCGGGACTTTGCACGGTGGCTTTCATGTACGCGCTTGTTGTAATGATGATAATAAATTCCGCATCAAATTTTTTATGACGGCTTATATTTCGCTCGCGGCAGGGGCAGTTTTCCTTACCGTAATAGTCAGTTTTATAATTCCTAAAGGCAAATTGGGCAAAAGCATTAATTTCGTTGTCAGGGTTGCCTGCATGCTCATTCTTATCGTTCCCGTTACGGGCATATTCAATATGTCGCTTGAAGACGGCGGACAGCTTATTGTCGACTACGATTACATATGCGACGTATATTCTGACAGCCAGAGCAGGACGCTCGAGCGCATGATTGAAGAAAATCTCGGCATAGAATGCGTCTGCGAGGTCGAAATAATCTATGAAGACGGCGCTTTCAAGGAAAACGGTGTAACAATTTTCGGAGATTTTGTCGAAAGCGACACAATAAATAAAATTCAATCATATTTGACCGAATTGGGCTATATAAATATAAACGTAAATGAAAAAATTTCTTGAACAAGTCAAAAAGAACAGAACGCTGATAATAATCATAGCTCTCGTAATCGTTCTGATACTTATAGTTATGTTATATAACGGTGCGGAGAAAAGTTCGTCGGTCAGCTCTGTCGGAGAAAAAACTCAGACGGAAATCAAATTGCAGAGCATACTCTCTTCTATAGAGGGCGTAGGGGAAAGCAACGTAATGATAACCGAGGGCAGCGAAGGAATTGAGGGAGTTGTCATTGTATGCCGTGGCGCTGACAGCATAATGACGCGCAACGACATTTTGAATGCCGTATCTACGGCGCTTAATATAGATAAAAATATCATAGCAATTTATGCTATGAATTAATAAGGAGACTTTTATGACAAAAAAGAAAAAAATCATCATTCTGTCGTCGCTCGTATTTCTGCTTGCGGTTACTGCGGTACTCAACGTTCTGCTTGTCAATAAAGATACCGCGGCAAGCGCAGACGCTGTAACGACGGCGAACTACTTTTCGACTTACCGTTCCGAAAGAACTTCGACAAGAAGCGAAGAACTTCTTCAGCTCGACAGCGTTATCGCGCTCTATGACGAAGGCAGCGAAAAATACAACCAGGCAGTCGATCTTAAGCTCCAGATTGTTGAAATCATGGAAAGCGAACTCGTGCTTGAAACAATGATTAAATCGCTAGGATTTTCGGATGCGGTCGTTTCTATCGGCATGGATTCGGATAATGTCAACGTATTCATAAATTCCGACGAACTTTCGTCCGATACGGCGCTTTCCATTTACAATCTTTTAAGGAATGAAGCGGGAGTTGCGCCGACCAACATAATAATAATGCCAGTATATTCACAAATTTAAATTTAGGTGTTGCAAAACGTCAAGTATTGTGCTATAATAACTAAGAAGCGGATAATTTCCGTCTTAGGAGAATTGTATGGCACATATCAGACCTGATTCAACACAGAAAGGCAAAATTTCTTACAATGCGGGTATTGTGAGCGGCATAGTTTCTCTGGCAGTATCCGAAGTTGACGGCGTAGAATTGCTCAACGCGAAGAATAAGGGCATAAAGCTCTTTTTCGAAAAGCAGGGTATTGTTGCAGATATAAGCGTAAAAGTGGACTATGGCTACAACGTACCTTCGCTTGCATTCCGCATACAACAGTCCATCAAACACAACGTTGAATCTATGACTAAATACAAGGTTGATAAGGTGGATGTTCACATTCAGGACGTAAATTTTCCTGAAAACGCTATTATTTAAAAAAATATCTGAAATATTCCCTTAATTGACTTAAGGGAATATTTCTATTTAAGGAAAAAATATGAGAACGGTTGCACGCGAAACACTTTTTAAAATTATTTTTGCATCACAGTTTTCCCCTGCGGACAAAGAATTTAAAGAGCATATGTACAGATTGGATAAGCTCGACGATGCGGACAAGCAATACTGCGATAAAGTGCTTGAACTTATAGATTTGCACTCGCAGGAATTTTTTGCCCTTCTGGACGAAAAATCGCTTTCTTTCCCCGAAAAACGCATTTATCCTGCCGATAAGAGCATTATTCTCATAGCCCTTGCGGAGATATTATATATGGACGACATACCCGTCAAAGTTTCTTTGAACGAGGCGGCTAACATAGCATCTAAATTTTCTTCCGAAAAGAGCGCTTCATTCATAACTGGCGTGCTTTCATCGGCAGTAAGCGGAGGTAACAATGTTTAAGTTGATAGACGGAAAGGCTCATTCCAAGGGCATCAGACAGGAAATAAGCAAAGGCGTAGAAGATTACAAGGCTGAAACAGGCAAAGAAATAGGTCTTGCCGTCGTTCTTATCGGCGACAACAGCGCATCCAAAGTTTACGTGCGCAACAAAATCAAAGCCTGCGAAGAAGTTGGCATAAAATCATATGCTTATTATCTTCCCGCGGAAACAACCCAGAAACAGGCGGAAGAACTTGTGTCCGACCTTGTAAACGATGACAGAATTAACGGGATTCTCGTACAGCTTCCGCTGCCCGAACATCTCAATTCAGAAAACATTCTGTCCCTCATTCCCATGAGTAAGGATGTTGACGGTTTCTGCGCAGAAAATATGGGCAGCCTCTGCATGAATAAAAAATGCCTCGTTGCCTGCACTCCGAACGGAGTTATGAAGATGCTTGAAAGGGAAGGCATAAATCCCAAGGGCAAGAAAGCCGTCGTAGTGGGGCGTTCCAACATCGTCGGCAAGCCTATGGCAATGCTGCTTCTCAATGCGGACGCAACGGTCACAGTTTGCCACAGCAAGACGCCCGATCTGAAAAAAGAATGCCTTCAGGCTGATATTCTCGTTGCGGCGATAGGCAAAGCAAAGTTTATCACAGCCGATATGGTCAAGGACGGAGCAGTCGTCATCGATGTGGGCATGGACCGCGACGAAAACGGCAAACTATGCGGCGACGTCGATTTCGAGGGAGTAAAGGATAAATGTTCTTACATAACGCCAGTCCCCGGCGGCGTTGGTCCCATGACGATAACTATGCTTATGTATAACACGCTTGAGGCTGCAAAAAGGAGCATCTGATTTTGAGCGATTTCGATAAACGTTACGGCGATTATCTCGCGTATTTCAATAAAAGGTTAGAAGAGTTCTGCGATAAACTCGATTGTACTCCCGAAGTACTAAGGCGCAGTCTGACATACAGCCTCATGCTCGGCGGTAAGCGCGTTCGTCCCGTTCTGATGTTGGCTGTTGCGGACGCAATCAAGACGGATAAGGAAAGGGTGCTTGATTTCGCTCTCGCGCTTGAACTTATTCATACTTATTCGCTCATTCACGACGACCTGCCCGATATGGACAACGACGATTTCAGACGCGGACAACCGTCCAATCACAAGGTTTTCGGCGCGGCAAACGCAATTCTCGCGGGCGACGGACTGCTGAATACTGCATATTCTGTACTTTTTGACCAGTGTTTTAAAGGCAACGAATATGTTTCCGCCGCCAAATATATCTGCGATTGCGCGGGCGTCTACGGCATGATTGCAGGGCAATCGGCGGATATTCTCCACGAAAATGACGAAACCGTCAGCGAAGAGGACCTTGAATTCATTTATAGCCGCAAAACGGGAAAACTTATCACTGCGGCTACCGTTACGCCCTCGATACTAAACGGCGGCAAATATTTTTCCGAACTGAAAATGCTCGGCAATAAGCTTGGCTATCTTTTTCAGCTTACGGACGATATCCTCGACGTTGAGGGTGCTTTTGAAAAGACGGGCAAGAGCCTCGGCAAAGATGAAAAAGAGGGCAAGCTCACGGGCGTCAGGGTTTACGGTCTGGATAACTGTAAGCTCCGCGTAGATGTCATCGGCGACGATTGCATAAGAATTATCGACGGCATTGACGGAGACACTTCGTTTTTATACGATTTTGTAAATTTTGTAAAGACCAGACAAATCTGATATATGCTTGAAAAACAGGAAATCCCCCAACTTAAAAGCATGTCAAAAGGCGAACTTCACAGCCTGTGCGACGAACTGAGGGGCAGAATTATCGATACAGTAATGAACAACGGCGGACACCTTGCTTCAAATCTCGGCATGGTGGAACTTACCGTTGCGCTTCATTATGTGTTCGATTTCCCCTCGGATAAGATAATTTTCGACGTAGGGCATCAGTGTTATTCGCATAAATTGCTTTCAGGCAGGGCGTCAAAATTCAATACGTTAAGAAAGTTAGGCGGACTTTCCGGTTTTCCCAAAAGGGAAGAGAGCGAATACGACTGTTACAACACGGGTCATGCCGGCACATCAATTTCCGCTGCTCTCGGAATTGCCAAAGCACGCGACATTAAGGGCGAAAACTTCAACGTTATAGCCGTAATCGGTGACGGTTCGTTCAGTAACGGGCTCGTTTACGAAGCGTTCAACGGCGTCAGCGAAATGAATACCAATATTCTCATTATCCTTAACGATAACAGAATGTCTATTTCGCCCACAGTCGGCACCATGCACGAGTATCTGGAAAAACTCAGTTCGGAAAGCGAACTCAGCGCTAAAAAGCGCAGGCACGAAACGATTTTCGAGCGTTTCGGGCTTTCTTACGACGGCGTTTACGACGGCAACGACCTCGATTGCATGATTGAAAAGCTGAAAGAGGTCAAGGAAAAATTAAAAACGCGCCCCGTAATACTTCACGTGCTTACCAAAAAGGGCAAAGGGTATTCTTATTGCGAGGAAAATCCTCAGGAAACGCACGGAATTTCTGCAAGCAAACAGCACCACAAGGAATATTCCGAGGTGCTGGGCAGCACTTTAACCGCGCTTGCGCAGAAAGATAAGCGCATAATTGCCGTAACCGCGGCAATGACGCCCAGCGTAGGACTTTCAGAATTTTTTAAAAAATATCCAGAACGATCGATAGACGCAGGCATTTGCGAAGGACATGCGGCAGTCGTTTGCGCCGCTCTCGCAACGCAGGGCATGAAACCTTATTATGCCGTTTATTCAACATTCCTTCAGCGCGCATTCGACGAAGTGCTTGTAGATATATGCAGCCAGAATTTGCCCGTAACCATGTGTATAGACAGAGCTGGCATTTCGGGAACGGATGGAGAAACGCACCAGGGTGCATTCGATTTATCCTATCTCAGTCTCGTACCCAATCTCACCGTTGCCGTGCCGAAGGATGTAGCCGAATTCAAAAAAATGCTCGAAGCTTCGGTTAACTTCAACTATCCTCTTGCTATAAGGTATCCCAAGGACGGACTTTGCAATTTCTCTTCCGAAGACGAAAAATGTATTTTCGGCAAATGGGAAGTGCTGAGGGAAGGCAAAGACGCGGCTATTCTCGCCTGCGGCGAGCGCATGATTTCGCTTGCCATGAAGAGCGCGGAAGCAGCTTCGCACAAAGGCGTCGAGGTAAGCGTTATCAACGCGAGATTTGTAAAGCCTCTCGATACGCAGCTTTTGACTTCGCTCGAACAGAAAAATATCGTAACGCTTGAAGATAACGCGCTCATTGGCGGGTTTGGCTCGAGCATAGACAGTTTTTTCAGCAGAAGCGGAAAAATAATAAAAAATTTTGCTTATCCCGATATTTTTATTCCCCACGGCGGCATTGCCGAGTTGACGGCGGAATACGGCATTTCCGTAGAAAGCGTCATAAATTATTTGCTTTCCGATGCGATTAGATAAATTTCTTGCAGAAAAATACGGCTCGAGGACTAAAGCTGCCTCGGCAATAAAAGACGGATTTGTCCGCGTTAACGGTAAAATCGTGCCGCCGTCATACGAATATTCCGAAAAGGAAGAATTGACTTTTTTTGAGCGCGAGCGCACATTCGTTTCCAACGGCGGATATAAGCTTGCCAAAGCTTTAGATGATTTCGGTTACGAAGTAAAGGGAAAAATTTTTGCCGACATAGGGGCGAGCACTGGCGGTTTTACCGACTGCCTTTTACAGAACGGCGCAAAAAAAGTTTACTGCATAGACGTGGGCGAAAATCAACTCGATCGCAGCCTGCTCTATAAAAATATCGTGATAATGGACAATCTGAATGCCAGAGAGCTTAAAATCGGCATGTTTGAAGAAAAGCTCGACGGTATAGTTACGGACGTCAGTTTTATCTCGCTTACTTATATACTCGATAAAGCTGCGCAAGTTATCGATGAAGGAAAGGACGTCATTGCGCTCATAAAACCGCAATTTGAGTGCGAGGGAGGCAGGGTAGGCAAAAACGGAATAGTGCGCGACGCCGCCGTTCACAAAAAAGTTATACAAAAAATTTATGATTTTGCCATATCGTGCAATCTTGCTCCGTTGTCTTTGACAAACGCCCCGATTAAGCAGGACAAGAATTTAGAATATTTAATCCTTTTCCGCAAAGGTGAGAAAAAGATAACCCCGATAAGCACACTTTTAAAGTACGTTAAATTATAAAAATTTAGCGTACTTTCTTGCATATTTGTATATTGTATGGTATAATTATTCATATGATAACGGTGGGATTATTTTATAAAAAAAAGTATTTTGAAAATACGGGCTATCCTGAAGCTGTTTCCAGGTCGCTAAGCGGAAAAAACATTAAATGCCGGACAGTTGATGACAGTTCGCAGCTCGACGGGATAGATGTTCTTGTCGTTTTCGGAGGTGACGGAACTATTCTTACCGTTGCTTCGGAATGCGCCAGAAAAGGCATAAAAATACTTGGAATTAACTACGGTCATTTGGGTTTTCTGGCTGAATTTGAGCCTGAAAAACTTGATTACGCGCTGGAGCTTTTGTGTTCGGGAAAGTACAATACGCAAAAGCGAAGCCTTTTAAAAATTAATTATTGCGGAAAGATTTATTACGCGCTAAATGACCTCGTTATCCAGCGTTGCACTTCGGGAAACGCATTTTCAAACACGGTCAATCTAGAAGCGGCAATTGACGGCTCGGTAGTTGATAATTATACAGCGGACGGGCTTATCGTAAGCACGCCGACTGGTTCTACGGCTTATTCGCTTGCGGCGGGTGGCTCGATACTTACGCCCGACATTAACGCTTTTATCATGACGCCAATCTGCGCTCATTCGTTACATTCCAGACCTGTCGTCTACAACGACAATTCGGTGCTGACTATAAACAGGCTCGATGACCGCGGAGCGCTCAATATAATCGTAGACGGCGTTGCGGAAGACTGTTTGTTCGGCGAAGGAAAAATAGAAATTTCACGCGCCGAATTCGTCCTTGAATTCATAACTTCTCCCGACAGGGATTTCTTCAATAAATTATTATTCAAACTCAACAAATGGAGCACTTAAAATGCACAGAAACGCACGACAAGCAACTATTTTAGACATCATTTCAAAAAAGGATATTGAAACGCAGGAAGAGCTTTGCGCAGAACTCAATAAACTCAATTTCAACGTTACGCAGGCAACTATTTCCCGCGATATAAAAGATTTAAAGCTCTATAAAGTTGCAGGCACTACAAAAAAATATAAATATGCCTACATAGAAAACGAAGGCGATGCGGTTAACAATAAAATGCGTAACCTTTTCAGAGAATGCGTTCAGAGTATAAATTCCGCAAACAATATAATTATTATTAAGACAATGCGCGGAAACGGCTCGACGGCCGGAGCGTTCGTTGATTCCCTTCAGTTTTCCGAAATAATAGGTTCTGTCGCGGGCGACGATACCGTTCTCATTGTAGTTGACAGCACGGAAGATACATCTCTCGTGGTTGACAGACTTAAAGAATACGTAAAATAATTTAATGTTAAGCAGATTATTTGTTAAAAATATTGCGCTCATCGACAGTGCAGATATAGAATTTGACGAGCGTCTGAACGTTTTATCAGGTGAAACGGGGTCGGGAAAGTCGGTAATTTTAGACTCGATAAATTTTGTTTTAGGCTCAAAGGCGGATAAATCAATGATCCGCTACGGCGAAAGCGAAGCTACCGTTAAGGCGGAATTTATCGTTTCACCGCATAGTGAGGCTGCCAGAGCAGTTTGCGAGCTCGACATAGATTGCGACGGACAGATAATCATTACCCGAAAATTCAATTCCGACGGAAGAGGCAGCATAAAAATCAACGGAAACTCTGTTACTGCTTCAATGCTTAAGAGCGTAACTTCGAAACTTGTTGACGTTCACGGTCAGAGCGAGCATTTTTTCCTGCTCAACGAGGGCAATCAGCTTAAAGTAATAGATTCTCTCTGTGCGGAAAAATCGGATAAAATCAAAGGTGAATTAGCGGTTTTATTGTCGGACAAAAAAGAAATCCGCCGCCGCATATCAACATTGGGCGGCGACGAAGCAGAAAGAGAGAGAAGGCTTGATATTCTCGATTACCAGATTAAGGAAATCGAAGGCGCACATCTTGAATGCGGCGAATATGAAAAGCTCAGAAACCGCCTCAACATGATACGCAACTCCGAAAAAATTCTTTCTGCTCTCAATATTTCGTCTGAAATGCTCAGCGCCGATCAGGGTTGCATAGACCTAATTTCCACATGCAGGAGAAATTTAGCCCAAATCTGCGACATCAGCGAAGCGTACGGCAATTTATATAGCAGACTTGAAGATTTATATGCCGAAGCGGAAGATATTTCCCGCTCGCTCGCAGATGCGGCTGACGAAATCAGTTTCGACGAGAGGGAAGCGCAGAGCATTGAAGAGCGCATAGACCTCATTGAAAAACTGTTCAGAAAATACGGTGCGGACGAAGAGAGCGTTATTTCATTCGCTAAAAAGGCAAACGAAGAATATCAGTCCCTCATAAACAGCGAAGAAGAACTTAAAAAACTCAATTCAAAGCTGAGTGAACTTGACGATAAAATCTTTTCGGCGTGCGTAAATCTTACAAAAATCAGAAAAGAATGCGCAAAAAAGCTTTGCGAGGGAGTTGTCTGCGAACTTAAAAGTCTTAACATAACCAACGCAGAAATGGTGGTGGATTTCAACCAATATACTCGCGACAGCGCGTCGCTCAATTCATCGGGTGGCGAAGACAGCGTTTGTTTTATGTTCTCCGCAAATAAAGGCGAACCGCTCAAACCTTTAAGCAAAGTCATTTCCGGCGGCGAAATGAGCAGGCTCATGCTTGCGATTAAGACGCGTCTGAAGGATATTAACGGCATCTCTACATACATTTTCGACGAAATAGACGCAGGAATAAGCGGAATGACGGCAGTAACCGTCGCGAAGAAATTTATCGATATTTCTTCTTCCACGCAAATTATCGCCGTTTCGCACCTGCCGCAGGTTTGCGCCGCGAGCGACTGTCAATTCCTTATTTATAAAACGGACGAGCAGTCGAAGACTGTTACCAAAGTAAAAAAACTCAGTCGCGATGAAAAAGTTGCCGAACTTATAAGGCTCACCGGCAACATATATTCTGATGCAGCAAAGGAGCATGCCGAACAACTCATGGCTCAATTCGGTAAGTAAAATTAATAACTAAATTAATAAATCTTCCGCATATTTTGCGGGAGATTTTTTATTTATACTAATCAAATATATTTATTGAATAGAAAACGGGCGTGTGCGCAAATTAATTGTATGCTTTATTCAAAGAAGATTACAAAAGCGCTGTTGGCGCTGATTTGTGTTTTTGTATGCCTGATTTCATTCAGTTCGCTTACGGCGTATGCCGACGAGAGGGAACTGTATCTCGGCGGCTTTGCCGCAGGTTTCGTTCTGAATACTACGACTGTAGAAGTTGTAGGAATTTGCGACGTACTGACGGACGAAGGCGTAGTCAGCCCGGCGAGAGATTGCGGCATAAAAACGGGCGACGTTATAGAAAATGTCAACGGCATAAATATAAATTCGGTTTCGGATTTAAATGCGGCTCTTTGCATACCAAAAAAGAACAGCTCAATAGTAATTACAAGGGGCGGACAGCAGTTAAATCTTACTGCCGAACCTGTTACGGATAAAGTTTCAAGGCAAAAAAAGTTGGGTTTGCTCGTAAAAGACAGCGTAAACGGAATAGGAACGGTAACTTATATAGATAAAACAAACGGAACGTTTGCTTCGCTCGGTCATCCTGTCGCAGACCAATCGAAAAATATTATGGGCATAAACGGCGGTACGATATACACATGTGCAATATATGACGTCAAAAAAGGTCTGCGCGGCAATCCTGGTGAATTAAAGGGAAGCATAGAGAGCGATTATATGATAGGTAAGGCGTCAAAAAATTGCGAATACGGCATATTCGGTGAAATATCTTCGGATTTCGATACTTCAGATTTAAGAAAAATAAAGGCAGGAAAGATAAACGAAGTAAAAATGGGTAAAGCGAGCATTTATTCTACCGTAGAAGACAATAAAATTAAAGAATACGAAATAAGCATTGTAAAGGTAGATCCACTCAATAAGGAAAACAGAAATTTTGTAATTAAGATAGACGACAGCGAGCTTATTGATGTATCGGGCGGAATAGTACAGGGCATGAGTGGCAGTCCGATAGTGCAGAACGGCAAACTCGTAGGTGCGGTAACACATGTATTCGTAAATGACCCGACGAGGGGATACGGCATCGCGATTGAAAAAATGCTCAATTCATATTAAAAGATAAATCCTCATATATAAAATATATGAGGATTTTTGATTTAAAAAAATGCAAATTGGATAAAAATTATCTTTTTGCCTTCATTATTGCAATAATTTGCTCAATTATATGTGGCATAGTACTATTTAAAATTTCAAATTTAAATATTTACTTCTATAATTATGCCGAAATTTACGTTTACAACGTTTTTATCTTCAACAACGGAGCGCTGTTTTTCCCGCACCTGCTGGCTGAAATTTTTTATCTGTATATATTTTTATGTATTTCAAAGTATACTAAATTGAAGTACCTCACGCTGATTGCATTAGTAATTCGTACGGTTTTTGCCAGCATTTACTGCGCAGTTCTGCTTACAATGTGCGGAATAAGCGGCATAACCGTTTGTCTTATTGTTTATTTGCCTTGTATTTTGATGTCGCTTGCGGCGTGCTTTTGCATGGCTCAGTTTCACGAAGCCTGCGACAAGCGCTATATTCTCTTTCTGCCGTGCTTGGTGTCGGTTTTGCTGAGCATAGTTTATTTGTTATTTGTAAATCTTCTTTTCAGGATAATAATCGTTCTTGTATAAAATGAATTTTTACGACTTTGAATGTGTTTTGGCATATTTTTTAATCTTTTACGCAAAATATTTGCATGAAGAAGATACTTTGTTTTATAGCAGCGGCGGGGATTGTAGCAAGCGCGGCTTTTTCCGCAGCGAATGACAATAAAATCTGTGCTTCGGCGGATAGCGGCGATATGGTCGAAGGTTGCAAAAGCTGTTGCCTTGCCGACGCGTATTCCGGTGAAGTCGTATACGAGGAAAACTCGCACGACAGAATGCCCATTGCGAGCGTCTGCAAGGTTATGACGCTTACGCTGTGTTTTGAAGCAATCGAGCAGGGCAAAATTCAGCCCGACCAGTTGATTTCTGTTTCCGAAAGAGCTGCAGGAATGGGAGGTTCTCAGTTATTTTTGCAGAGCGGTCTTGAATACCCGCTTTCCGACCTGATTAAATCAATAATAGTCTGTTCCGCAAACGACAGCTGCGTGGCAGTATCGGAAAGCATTGCGGGAAGCGAGGAGCAGTTTGTCGCAAAAATGAACGAGCGCGCCGAACAACTCGGTTGCAGGGACACGCTTTTTGCTAACTGTACGGGATTGCCTAAAGATACGCAATACTCTTGCGCGGCTGACGTAGCCATAATGTTTGCAAACCTTATAAGGCACGAGGATTATTTCAAATACAGCAAAATCTGGCTTGAAGATTTTTCTCATCCGGACGACAGAACGACGAGCATGACAAACACGAATAAGCTGATAAAAAAATATTCGTTCTGCGACGGCGGAAAGACGGGATTTACGAATGAAGCCGGCTTCTGCCTCGCGGCAACCGCAAAAAAGGATAATTTGCGATTGGTTTCCGTCGTTTTGGGCGGACAAACCAGCGATGACCGATTTACGTCCGTAGTAAATCTTTTCAACTACGGTTTCGCCAATTATAAAAACAAGATAGTTTTGGATAAAACGGTCAATCTGAATGAAAAAGCTGATGTTTTAAACGGCAAAAAAGAAGAAATAGCCATTCATCCCGAAAGAAATTGTTATGTTTTTTCCGCCAACGACGAAACGCCGGAAATAACTTTCAACGCCGAGATAGAAACTGTAAAAGCGCCCGTGCGCAAGGGCGATAAGGTAGGACAGATAGAAGTTTACAAAAACGGCATAATCTGCGATACGATAAATCTTTTAGCCTCGGAAGACGCGCATAAAGCCAATTATGCCGACAATTTAAGAAAAATTGCGGGTAATTGGTGTTTGTAAGCACGCCGTCAACTATATGTTGTGTAAAATATTTGACTAAACCGACGACCTTTGGTAAAATAATATTATATTATTTTGCCAGAGGTCATTTTAAATGAACGAAAGAGAAACCCTGACCGTCAACTCGCGCGGTCATCTTGAAATAGGCGGTTGCGACGCCGTCGGTCTTGCAGAAAAATTCGGAACTCCGCTCTATGTTTTCGACGAAGCTTACATCAGACAGATGATGAGAACTTACAAACAGACGATAGACAAGGAGTACGGCGGCAAAGGAATAGTTCTTTACGCTTCAAAAGCTTTTTCGTGCAAAGCAATTTACCGCATTGCCGACAGCGAAGGGATTGGCGTGGACGTCGTTACGGGAGGCGAGCTTTATACCGCTCTTTCAGTCGGTTTTCCTGCAGAACGGATTTTTATGCACGGCAACAATAAAACTTTTGAAGAACTCAATTACGCCGTTGAAAGCGGCGTTGGCACCATTGTTGTAGATTCTTACCGCGAAGCCGATCTGCTTGACGGCATCTGCATGCAGAAGGGCGTCAGACAGAACGTTCTGATAAGAATTAACCCCGGCGTCGAGGCGCATACTCACGCTTACGTTCAGACGGCTACTCCCGACAGCAAATTCGGTTTTTCTATAGCCGACGGAACGGCGCAAAAAATCACATCGTACGTTCTGGATAAAAAGCACCTCAACCTTAAGGGTTTCCATTGTCATATAGGATCACAGATTTTCGAAAAACAGTCTTTCGTCATCGCCGCCGAGAAAATGATGGCTTTCATCGCCTCGGTTAAAAAGAGTTTGTCCTTTACCGCCGAAGTTTTAAACATCGGCGGAGGTTTCGGCATTTATTACACCGACGAAGACCCTAAGCTGAAGCAGGGAGATTACTCCGCGTACCTTAAGGCGCTCCTCGACACCGTGAGCGCTAAAGCGGAAGAATATTCGCTTCCCCGTCCGTTCGTCGCGATTGAGCCAGGACGTTCAATAATAGGAGAGGCGGGCGTAACGCTCTACACGGTGGGCGCAATCAAGCAAATTCCTGCTCTTAAAACCTATGTTGCTATTGACGGCGGTATGTTCGACAACCCCAGATACGCGCTGTATCAGTCAAAATACACAGTTGTAGCGGCTGACAACATGAATGCGCCCTGCACTCAGAAAGTTACCATTGCAGGCAAGTGCTGCGAAAGCGGGGATATTATTGCCGTTGACGTTGCTCTTCCCGAGGTAAAGAGCGGCGATATTTTAGCCGTGCTCTCTACGGGTGCGTACAATTACTCGATGGCGAGCAATTACAACAGAAATTTTATTCCTCAATCAATACTTGTCAAAGACGGTAAAGCCCGCACGATTATAAATAAACAGACTTACGAGGACCTCGTCCGCAACGACGTAGTTCCCCAAGATTTGACTTGATGAATGTAACAGACCTTATAGCATTTCTCGCATCCGCATGCGCGGTAATCTTTGTTCTCGTTCCGCACGAATGCGCGCACGCTATTGCCGCTTACTTAAACGGCGATCCGACAGCGAAAACAATGGGCAGGATTTCTCTTAATCCCGTAAAGCATTTTGACCCGATAGGGTTTTTGTGCTGCGCCCTCGTTGGATTCGGTTGGGCGAAACCCGTGCCGATTAACCCTTATAACTTTAAAAATTATAAGAAAGGAATGTTTTTCACGGCGATTGCGGGAGTTGTTGTAAACTATATGATTGCGTTTATCTTTTATGCGTTTTATGCTGCTTTCAGCAAATACGCATACGTAGAAATGGCGCTTTCAAACCGCGCGATGTTTTATTTTGCGGTATTCATCAATACATTTTTATACAACGCGTTTTTATTCAGTCTTTGCGTATTTGTCTTCAATCTGTTGCCTTTTTACCCGCTCGACGGTTTCAGGGTGATAGAAGCGCTGACGCGCCCCATTAATCCCGTCCACAGATTTTTAAGACAATACGGTCAGATTATACTTTTACTTTTAATTTTTGAAAGTTTTCTTTGCAGAATTCTTTCAAGATATGTCGAATGGGCGAACTATATCGATATTTTGGGTTATGTCTTAACTTTCGCCCGTAAAATTGTAGGATACCCCATAGTTATGGCATGGAGCTGGATTTGATATGGCGGAAAAAGATTACTCAGATTTTGAATCGGTTGTAGATTACAAGACCGTGCTCGACGACTTTGAAGGACCGCTCGATTTGCTTTTGCATCTCATAAACATTGCTCAGATTAAAATTGAGGAAGTATTCGTATCCAAAGTAACCGAACAGTTCCTCGATTATATCGAATATATGAAAACACAGCCTTCGCGCGACGTCGACAAAGAGAGCGAATATCTCGCTATGGCTGCCCTTATAGTTTACATAAAGTCCAAATCAATGGTTCCCGCCGTTGAGATTGCGGGTGAAGAGATAGGTGGCGACGACGAAGAAAAACAGGCACTGATAGAACAGCTGAGGCAGAGAGAGTTTGAACTTATTAAGGAACAGACGCCCAAACTCAAGGACCTCGAAACAATCGGTTTTTATTTCAAACCGCCTTCAAAAGATTTCAGCGAAGTAAAAGTCGTTTACACCGATTTCAGCGTTACGGCAATGCTCGACGCTTTTGCAAAATTGCTTTTAAGAAACGAAAGTCTTAAATACGAAAAAGAAAACGTAAAAGAAATTCCAAAAGACGAATTTACCGTCGAAGAAAAAATTCACTATATCGGACAGATTTTGTGCGAAAAAGAAAAAGTCGAATTTGAAAGCCTGTTCACATCGTTTTCAAGGAATGAAGTCATAACTACTTTCCAGGCTCTTTTGGAAATGCTTAAGTATCAGTACATAATGGTTGAACAGCACGAAACTTTCGGTACTATAACAATAAAACGCAATCCCGACGCGGATTTAAAGGAAGTGGACATTGAACAAATTGACGAATATAATTGAGGCGATTGCTTTTGCCTCGGGCGATGCCGTTCAGGTCAGATTTATCGTCGAAAAACTCGGCTGTTCGTTAAAGGAAGTAAACGCTTCCATAGACGAACTGAAAGAAAAATATTCTGGCGACAGCGGCATTCAGCTTTTAACCTTCAACGGAAAGATACAATTCGCAACAAATCCGTCTTATAAACAACAGATTTCTTCCGTTTTGCAACCTATAAAGGAAAAGGAATTTACGCGCACAATACTCGAGTGCGCGGCATTGATTGCATATAAACAGCCCGTAACAAAGGGCGAGCTCGAAGAAATCAGGCAAGTCAGCTGCGACTATGCGATACATACTCTGCTTGAGCTTGAAATGATTGTTCCCTGCGGCAGAAAAGACGCAGTAGGCAAACCCATTTTATACGCGACTACTGATAACTTTTTAAAGAGATTTAAGCTCAATTCTATCGACGAACTGCCAGATTACGACGAACTTATGGCGCAGATAGCCGAAATAAACAGCTCAATTCTTGACGAGGAAGACAGTAATTATCTTTACCATAAAGACGAATATTCGGAAGAAAACGACCCCGAACTGCAGAAATCACCCGAAAAGAAAGCCGAGAAGGAGCGACCTAAAGTTACCGAAGACGGCTACGAACTACCCTCGCATCTCGGTGAAGACGAGGAAGACATAATCGAAATCAAATAAATTTTTTTTAGGTAAATTTTAAGCCCTCCGCAGCATAATGCTGCGGAGGGCTTTTTATCTCTTGCAACAGCAGTTAATAGCGTGGGCAAAAGAGGAATATTTTCTCAGTCTATACAGATAATAATATCGTGAACAATATCGTGGCGATTGCAGTAGCTTCAACTCTTGCAATTCTGCTTTTTCCAGTACACTTTACAAATTATATATATTTTAATTTTGGCGAAAAATTTGCCGGCATCAGCGTGAGGCTGTACAACTTTATAGCGATAAAACGCATCAACACAATAAGAAATGCCCCGTCAAAAATGCTCGTTGACGGTAAAGAAAAAGACTTTGACGCAAAAACGCTTATAACATCGGCAAGAATATTGTTTAACAATATTTACCTGACCAAAATTATACAGCTCGGAGATTTTGGCGCGCAAAGCGAGCTTGTATGCTCACTTTGCGCGGTGCAGAACTGTATTTCGGTAGCTTTTTACACATATTTGAAAAGCGGAGGGAACAAGGGCAAATTAAGAAATTACGGCATAATCAATCACGAGCACAAAAATATTATATATTACGCAAAAATAAGCGGTGCAACAAACCTTGTCGCGTCGATAAAAATACTCATAATTTTATTGTCGGAGAAATTGAATGAACAGATTAAAAAATAAGCAGAAAACATCAGAATTTGAAAAACCGTCGTTGCCGATAGATAAAGTTGCCAACGCGGACAACGTTATCGGTCAATCAATAATAACTGTAAGCGGCACCCAGGTAATTCCGCTGACGTCGGTAACAATAGTGAACATAGGCGGCAGCGGCGAATACGGCGACATTAAAACTTACAAAATCAATGAAGGTTTTAAACTTGCCGGAGGCAACGGCACTGTTGTTACGATTAAACCTAAAGGTTTTCTCGTGGACGACGGGAAATGCTGCAGATTGCTTAAAATGGAGGACGAACCGCTAAATGCCATTATCGATAAGACGAGCGAACTCGTGCAAAATATTACAAATAATCAGTAAAAGTGCGCTTATTTTGTGCATAATTGCTACATTTTGCACCATTTCAGCTTCTGCTGGGAGATATGAAGCATACGCGGATGGCGCAGCGGAATGCGTTGCCGAGCTTTACACGGGGCAAATACTTCACTGCAAAAATCAAAATGTAAAATTGCCAATGGCAAGCACGACTAAAATAATGACGGCATTAATCGTGATAGAAGACTGCGACCTTGATGAAGTAATAACGGTAGCAGACGAAGCTGTAGGCACGGAAGGTTCAAGCATTTATCTTAAAAAAGGCGAAAAAATATCTGTAAAAGATCTTCTTTACGGTTTAATGCTACGCTCGGGCAACGACAGTGCAGTTGCTTTGGCAATTTATCACAGCGGAACCACGCAAAAATTTGCAGAATGTATGAACGAGAGAGCAAAAAAGGCTGGCGCAACGTCAACAAATTTCAAAAACCCGAGCGGACTTCCCGATACAGAACACTATACGACGGCAAGCGATTTATGTAAAATCGCTTGCGAGGCAATGAAAAATCCCATTTTTAGAAAAATAGTATCAGCAAAAAGCTATACGGGCGAGTTCAGAAGTTATGTGAACAAAAATAAAATACTAAAAATGGTGGAAGGAGCAAACGGCATAAAAACAGGATATACTTTAAAAGCGGGAAGGTGTTTGGTATCTTCTGCGGAGCGGGACGGGATGGACGTTGTAAGCGTCGTTCTGAACTGTCCTGACATGTATGAACGCAGCAAAAAATTGATTGAAAACGCTTTTAATAAATATTCCGTCGGAAAAATTGACCAGAATACTATATTTATGTGTGGCATAGTACCATGCAAAATTGAAAATACTGGCAATTTCTTGATTGAAAAAGATAAAAAAGTTAATTACAATATCGAACAGTTCAGCGACGAAGAAAAAGCAAAAAATGACGGGGCGCAAGGAAAATTATCGATTTACTGCGGAAATGACTTGATTTTTAGCTCAAAATTATATAGTATAATTACAAAATAACTATGTAATGGTAAAAAACAATGCGCATAAATAAATTTCTTGCAGCGTGCGGCGTTGCTTCGAGACGCGATTGCGACGAACTTATTAAACAGGGACTTGTAAAAATTAACGGAAAAAGAGCCGATCTCGGTTCAGCAGTCGGCGAAGACGATGAAGTTACAGTAAGCGGCAACAGAGTTAACATAAAAAAGAATGAATATTACATTCTGAACAAGCCAAAAGGTTATATTTGTTCCGTTTCCGATGATAAAGGAAGAAAAACGATAATGGATCTTTTGCCTTCTAACGCGGGAAGAATTTTCCCCGTCGGAAGGCTCGACTACGACAGCGAAGGTCTTTTAATTGTTACCACCGACGGCGAGCTCGCACAGCGCCTTACGCATCCTTCTAACGAAATCCCAAAAACCTATCTCGTAAAAGTTGAAGGAACTCTCACCGAAGCATCTTTAAATCCCATAAGAAGCGGAATTGAAATTGAAGGCGGTTACGTTACAAAAAAATGTAAAGCGCATATTGTCGAAACCAATAAAGAATTCACCAAGGTGCATATCACCATTACAGAGGGCAAAAACAGGGAAATCAGAAAAATGTTTGCAGCTATCGGAAAGGAAGTCATGCTGCTCAAGAGAATTAAAATCGGCGAGCTGACGTTAAGGGGACTTAACCGCGGCGAATGGCGCAAACTTTCCAAAGAAGAAATCGCATATCTTTCTTCGCTATAATAATAGTGAGCAACCTGCATGAGTAAATATATTTTATTCGACCTTGACGGCACTCTCACGGATCCATTTGAGGGAATAACAAATTCCGTAATTTATGCGCTAAAAAAATTCGGAATAGAGGAGAGCGACAGGGATAAATTAAAAAGTTTTATCGGTCCGCCGCTCTATAAATCTTTCATGGAGGAGTACGGTTTTTGCCGCGATGACGGCTTTAAAGCCGTTAATTATTACAGAGAATATTATTCCGAGCGCGGAATTTTTGAAAATTTTCTCTATAGCGGCATTGAAAAAACGCTTAGCAACCTTTCATCCGAAGGCAAATCCCTGCTTGTCGCAACTTCCAAGCCAACTGTTTTTGCCCAAAAAATTCTGCGCCATTTCGATATTGCGAAATATTTTACTTTGGTCGCTGGCGCCACATTGGATTCAACTTTGGTTGAAAAAGCAGATATAATTAATTATGCGCTGGAAAAAAGCAAAGCCGACCGCGCCGAATGCATAATGGTCGGCGACAGAATGCACGATATTTACGGAGCAAAAGCCAACGCAATCAAGTCGGTGGGCGTGCTTTACGGGTATGGCTCTTTTAAAGAACTTACAGGAGCCGGCGCCGACGCTATTGCTGAAACTCCCGATAAAATAGTATCAGCAATACAAAAACTTTAAGGTAACTAAAATTAAAACAAGCGCCCTCCGCAAAAAAGCGGAGGGCGCAGTATTTTAAATTTATAAACTTCTCACAAGACCGATTACTTTGCCGAGTATGGAAACATCGTCAAATATAAAATCTTGCATTTCGTCATTTTCGGGATGGAGAATAATCTTGCCGTCGCGTCTGAAAAAGCGCTTTACGGTAGCGCTGTCGTCAACAAGAGCGACAACAATATCGCCGTTTTCGGCGCTTTCTTGTTTTCTGACAACAATTTTATCCCCGTTATACATACCGATTTTTATCATTGAATTGCCTTTTACGGTAAGCATGAACATATCGTCGCCATTGAACATGTTGGCAGGCAAAGAAAAATAATCTTCATAATTTTCCTGCGCAAATATAGGTTCGCCTGCGGCAACAGTACCTATCAAAGGAACTTTAACCGCTTGCTGATTAATTGAAATTGCGCGGCGTTTATTTTCTCCGACTTTACTTTTTGAAATAAGTCCTTTTTCCGCAAGCTCATTCATGATATTGAAAGCTGTGGCGGTGGAGGCTATCGAGCAAGCCTTACAAATCTCTCTGACTGTGGGAGCATATCCGTTTTCAGTAAAATATGACGATATAAATTGATAAACCTGTTCAGTTTTGTCTAGTTTTTTCATATTGCAGGTCTCCTTTTTTTAAGTATAGCACATTAAAAACAAAAACGCAAACGATTGTTCCAAAAAAATTGTGCTTGTCTTTTAATTTATTTTGTTTTATAATATAACATGAAAATAATAAAAGGCAGGAAATTATAATGAGAAAGAAAGGAGAAGAGTGCGTTCTTTACGACAGAGAATGCATAGAATGCGGAGAATGCGACATTTGCGACTTGGATCCGAATAAAATATGCGATAATTGCGGAAAATGCCTGGATATAAGGGATGACGCAATTATAAAGATAGACGCTATAATTACCGATGAAAACGATAAAAATTATAGATAAAAAAGCCGCCGACGTTCTCGTCGGCGGCTTTAATTTTTAAACTATTTAACGAATTTTTCGACCTTATTAAGATATTTGCAATCGACTTTTCCCTCGACGAGCAACCCGTCTTCGGCAAATTTACGCGACTTTTCGCTGATTAACGAGCCAAGTTTATAATAATCATTGATTTGGGAATAGGGAATAAGAAGATTTACTTCGACAAGTTGCTCTGCAAAACTCTTTAAAATTGCGCTTTTAAGCTCGTCGATACCCTGATTTTTCTTCGCAGAAATGTAAATGCAATCGGAGGGAAGGGCGGAAGTATCTTCGATGAGGTCGCATTTATTCAATACTTTTAAATAAGGTTTATCAAATCCGAGCGCATTGAGCGTATTCAAAGTCGTATCGAGTTGCATCTGATAATCGCCCGAAGCATCGGCGACAAACAGCGCCAAATCGCAATTCAAGGCGCTTTCGAGCGTAGACTTGAAGGCTTCCACGATGTCGTGGGGCAACTGCTGAATAAAACCTACAGTATCAACAAGAATAAAAGGCACGTTATCTATGGTAAATTTACGAGCAGTAGGGTCGAGTGTGGCAAACAACGCATTCTTTTCAAGCACGTCAGAACCTGTAAGAAGGTTCATAAGGCTGGATTTGCCCGTATTCGTGTAGCCGACAAGCGCAATAATTTTTGCATCGTCCTTTATGCGCCTCTCGTTATGGATTGCTCTGCGCGTTTCGGTTTCGGCAAGTTTTTTTTCGAGATACTTAATTCTCAATCTGATATGACGCCTGTCGGTTTCGAGCTGAGTTTCACCGGGACCGCGCGAACCGATACCGCCGCCAAGTCTGGAAAGGGCTGCGCCCTTGCCCTTGAGCCTGGGATAAATATACTTCAGCTGGGCAAGTTCAACCTGTATTTTACCTTCGGCTGTTACTGCGTTTCTCGCAAAAATATCGAGAATGAGGGTTGTTCTGTCGATAACTTTTCTGTCGTCAAGCGCCGCAGAAATGTTTAGCGTCTGCGAAGGGGACAGTTCGCCGTTAAAAAGGATAGTAACGCCTTCTATGCCGCTTAAAGTTGCAGCAATTTCGCGAAGTTTGCCAGAACCTATAAAAGTAGCGGGGTTAATTTCCTTAATAGTCTGATAGTCAGAACCGCAATAAGCTCCGCCGGCACTTTCTATCAAAGAAACCGCTTCGCTGTGCAGAACGCGCCAGTTATCGTCAAAAATTGGTTGTATAACGAAGATTTTTTCCTGTAAACACATTAAAATTAATCCTTTTAAGAGTTGTCGCCCGAAGATGTATCGTCTTCGCGGTGAAGTTTGACCTTACCAACGACTGAGCGCCTTGTGTCCTCGCTGATTGCGGCATAATGCTTTCGCGTGGTGTTGACGTCTTTATGCCCCAGAACGTCCGCCACAACATAAATATCGCCCGTTGCCCTGTAAAGCTGCGTACCGTAAGTGCTGCGCAATTTATGGGGAGATATTTTTTTGAGCGGTGAGATGATTTTAGCGTATTTCTGAACGAGATTTTCAACCGCCCTGACGGTAATGCGCTTTTTCTGAGAGGAGAGAAAGAGTGCGTCCTTTGCACCGCAAGGAAGGTCGCATTCCTGCTTATAATCGCAGTAGCGAAGGAGGGTTTCTGCGACGTCTGCATCAAAATATAAAATGCTTTTTCCGCCGCCTTTTCGCGTTACTATAAAGGAATTATCGCTGAAATTAATATCTTCGTTATTAAGCCCTACAAGCTCGCTTATACGAATTCCCGTACCCAAAAATAAAGTTATTATGGCACTGTCGCGTGTTTTAGCGCGTTCATGAAAGGCGCGCTGACGCGCGGTAAGACCGTCGCCGCTTTCCGCAACGCTTATCATGTCGTAAACTTCACGTCCGTCGAGCCTGATAATAGGCTTTTCGTGTAGTTTCGGAGTGGCAACTTTAGATGAATTGTCAACGCTGATAAGTCCGCGATTGAAAAAATACTTGAACATAGCGCGAACGGAAGAAAGTTTTCTTGCCTTGGCGCGGTCGTTACAAACATGAATTTTGTCGTCGTATTTGTAGCGAGAGAGGTAGGCAAGATACATTTCGATGTCATTGCCGGTAAGAACTTCAAGGTCCTGAAGAGTAAAATCTTTAACGTTTTTATAAGATGTAAAACGCTTTTTCAATAAAAAATCAAAGAAAATCTTTAAATCATGCGCGTAATTTAACCTCGTCAACGTGGAGGTCTGGCTGTCGATTGCAAGAAAATAATCGCCGCAGAAAGCAGGGAGGTAATTTTCAAGCAAATTATCGATCATAACGAGATTGTTGTTGTTTCTTTCGGTATAAAAATTTGAAGTTTTAGAATTATCCGCCATAATAAACCTTAAAATAAAACGCAGCAGAAAAGTAATTTGTTTTGTTGATTAAAAAAATTAAGAAGAGCAGAAGAAAAAAATACTGCAAAATTTATGAAAAATTCTAATTTTCAAAGCTGAAGATTAATCGATGCGTAGTACATATATTTATTCGTAAAACACAGCTTTTACGAATAAATAAGTACTTTTTTATATAATAGAGCACTGACAGGTGTTTTGTCAAGCGATTAAATGCTTTGAAGTTCTTTAATTATAAATTAAAAACTTTTATACAAAATCGCCATATCGCCATAAAAAATTTGCAAGCGACATAAAATCAATTAATTTTAAATCGTTAAAATAAAATCAATTAATTTTAAATCATTAAACATGCTGCTTATTTGATTTAACAAAGTTATCGCTATTTTATCTTTAATAAACGATAAGTTTAATTGATCACAGCACAAATAATCCATTAAAGAAATCGATATAATTAAGCAAAAATATTTAAAATTTAATGATTATATAGCAAAAAATCATAATTTTTAGCAAATTTTATGTCTCTATGCAAAATTCACCTTTAAATTAAACCAATCAAATTTTATCTTTCCTATTCATGCAAATTACTTAAATGAAAAATTTAGAGAAAATTTATTTATTATGTCAGACATAGTACATAATATTTTATTAATTTTTAAATATAAATCTCAATTTATTTCGATTTTGCATTACTCTTCGCCAGAAATTTTAATATTACTCTGAACAAATAACTATTAAAAAGAGCGCACGCAGTTAGCGTGCGCTCCTTCATATTTTAAATTACTTTATAAGAGGTTTAAGATCCCAGATGTTTTCTGCATATTCTTTAATGCTTCTGTCTGCTGCAAAGTAACCTGAAGCTGCGATATTTCTCAACGAAATCTGGTTCCACTTACGCTTATCTGTTGCATACAGCTTTGAAATCTCTTTCTGCGTCTTACTGTATGATGTGAAATCTGCCATACACATATAAGGATCGGCTACAGGCGAACCTGTAAGCAGATAATTTGCCATATCTGCAAACGACTGACCGTTAAAGCCGATAATAAGAGCTTCGATTATTCTGCGAAGTCTGGGCGATTCATTGTAATACGTGCTTGAGCTGTAACCTGAACGCCAGATATCATCTACTTCGTTAGACTTAAGACCGAAGATAAAGATATTATCATCGCCGACAGCCTGAGCCATTTCTACGTTTGCGCCGTCGAGCGTTCCTATGGTGAGCGCGCCGTTAATCATGAACTTCATGTTGCCAGTGCCGCTCGCTTCTTTACCAGCAAGTGAAATCTGTTCGGAAATTTCCGAAGCCGGCATAAGAATTTCAGACATCGTTACATTGTAATCTTCCATGTAAACGACATTGAGCTTTTTGTTTATTTTGCTGTCTTTTCGGATTTCTTCCGCGAGGAAATTGATGAGCTTTATTATCTGCTTTGCCATCGAATATCCGGGTGCTGCCTTTGCGCCGAAGATATACGTTTTGGGCTGCATTTCCATATCGGGATTGTCTTTCAGGTCAAGATAAGTATCAATGATATTGAGCACGTTTAAAAGCTGACGCTTGTATTCGTGCAATCTCTTTGCCTGAGTGTCGAAAAGCGTTTCGGGATCTACCTTAAAGCCCTGCTTTTTGAAAGCATAATCGGCAAATTGCTTTTTCTTTAATGCTTTAATCTCTTCAAGGCGTTTCAAAACGCTGTTATCGTTTTCAAACTGTTTGAATTTGGCAAGCTGAGCGCTGTCGTGAATGAAGCCGTCGCCGATACATTCGGTGAGCAATGCGCTGAGTTCGGGGTTTGCCTGGCAAAGCCATCTTCTATAAGCGATACCGTTTGTGACGTTGGTAAATTTCTGGGGGGTGAAATCATAATAATCTTTGAAAATTGATTTCTTAATGATATCGCTGTGCAGTGCGGCAACGCCGTTTACGCTGTGTCCGCCGTAAACCGAAAGATTTGCCATCTTTACGCGGCTGTGTTCAATGATCGACATGCGCGAAATCTTCGCCCATTCACCGGGAAATCTGTTCCACAGCTCTTCGCAGAGCCTTCTGTTTATTTCTTTGATTATGGAATGAATTCTCGGAACAGTTCTCTCGACCAGATCTTCCTGCCACGTTTCGAGCGCTTCGGCAAGCACTGTGTGGTTTGTATAAGCACACGTTGCCGTCGTTATCGCCCACGCTTCGTCCCATTTGTAATAATATTCATCTACGAGAATTCTCATAAGCTCGGGAATTGCCATCGCAGGATGCGTATCGTTGAGATGAATTGCGGCAAGCTTAGGCAAATCGTTGAGATTGCCGTATCTGTGTCTGTGGTCGCTGATTATGTTCTGTATGGATGCAGAGCAAAGGAAATATTGCTGCTTAAGTCTTAAAGACTTGCCGTTTATGTGGTTATCGGCAGGATAAAGAACCTTTGTAAGGACATCGGCGTCGTTATCTTCTGCCATAGCCTGATAGTAATCGCCCTGCGAGAACAACTTCATGTTGAAGTCCTGAACGGGCTTTGCCTTCCACAGTCTGAGTACGGATACGGCTTCGCTGTCTTTGCCCGAAATCATCATGTCGTAAGCAACGGCTTCGATTTCCTGACTGCCGACATAGTTAATTTCCATGCCGTTTTCCGTCCACTTTTCCTCTACTTTTCCGCCGAAACGAACAATGTATGATTTATCCGTTCTCTGAGTAAGCCATGCTTCGCCTCCGGGAAGCCAGACATCGGGAAGCTCCGTCTGCCATCCGTCGACTATTTTTTGTTTGAAAAGTCCGTATTCATATCTGAGCGAATAGCCCATTGCGGGGTAATTGCCCGTTGCGAGAGCGTCCATAAAGCAGGCTGCAAGTCTGCCGAGACCACCATTACCCAAACCTGCGTCAGGTTCAAGCTCGTAAAGCTCATCCAAGGTAACGCCGTACCCGTCCTCCAGCACTTTTGCAAACGTTTCTGTTGCACTCAGGTTAAAAAGACTGTTTTTCAGCGAGCGTCCGAGCAGAAACTCCATACATAAGTAGTAGACGCGTTTAGCGCGCTTAGTTTTAACCTTCTTGGAAAAGACCTGTCTTTTCTGAAGGAGGATATCCCTCACGCTCATCACGACGGATTTATAAATCTGTTCCTTCGTCGCATCGGCAGGACTTACACCGTAGTATCTTGTAAGTTTTCCCTTTACAAGCTCCTTGACTTCCTTTTCGGTAATAGTGTTTGACATTCTATTCTCCTGTTTTGAAAAAAGTAAAATTATTTAAGCATATCCTGATACAGAGCTTCGTACTGCTTAGCCGAGTTATTCCAGCTGAAATCGGTAGTAATCGCTCTGTACATCATTTTTGACCAAACGTCCTTCTTTTTATAATCAGCAATAGCTTCTCTTATAACGTAAAGCATGTCGTGAGCATTATAATTAGTGAACGTATAGCCGTTCTGCTGAGGTTTGATGCTGTCGTAAAGACCGCCCGTTTCCCTTACAATGGGAATGGTTGCGTATCTGCACGCAATCATCTGCGAAAGTCCGCAAGGTTCCGATTTTGAAGGCATAAGGAAAATATCCGAGCCGGAATAAATCTTGCGCGACAAATCGTTGTTGAACATAATCTGTGCGCTCATCTTATCGGGATACCTTCTTGCAAGGTCCTTGAAGAAACCTTCATAATGAGAATCGCCCGTGCCGAGAATGACAACCTGAACGTCGCTCTGCAAAAGTTCTTCGATTACGTTTATAACGAGGTCAAGCCCCTTGTGCGATACAAGTCTGGAAATCATTGAAATGACAGGCGTATCGGCTTTCTGGGGCAGATTGAGCATTTTCTGAAGCTCACTCTTGCAGACTGCCTTGTTAGACATATCTTCAGCATTATAATTCGCAAAAATGTGGCTGTCAAGCTCTGCGTTATACCCTTTGTCATCAATTCCGTTCAAAATGCCAACAAGTTTGAATTCATTTCTCCTTATAATGGGGTCAAGACCGTGCGCAAAATAAGGATCTTTTATTTCCTGGGCATACCTTGGCGAAACCGTGGAAAATCTTTCGCAGCACTCGATTGCGCCCTTCATGAGGTTGATTGAATTATTATATTCAACGAGATACTGATACTTTCCGTAAATATCGAACAGACTTGAAAGTATGTCGAGTGAGTACTGTCCCTGATATTCTATGTTATGAATGGTGAACAGCGCTCTTATGAACTGATATTCCTGTCTGAAGCAATAATTGGTTTTAAGGTAAATGGCAGCCAGCGCAGCCTGCCAGTCGTGGCAATGCATAACTTCCGGATAGAAATTAAGGAAAGGCATAATTTCAAGCACCGCGCGCGAGAAGAAAGCAAATCTTTCGCCGTCGTCGAAATAGCCGTAACATCCGGGACGCTTGAAATAGAATTCGTTGTCGAGGAAATAGAAAATTACGCCGTCTTTTTCGTAAGAGAAAATACCGCAGTACTGATTTCTCCATGCAAGGTGAACGTAAATATTTCCGAGATACTTGAATTTGTCCTTGTATTCCTTTTTAATATCAGAATAAAGCGGAATTACAACTCTTACGTCGTAATTGCCTGTGGAAGCGAGCGCTTTGGAAAGCGAACCTATAACTTCCGCAAGTCCGCCTGTAACAATAAAAGGCGTACATTCCGAAGCGACAAACATTATTTTGCGCTTTGCGGGAACTATCGCAACTTCCTTTTGTTCTGCAGTTTTTGTTTTTCTTGCTGCCGCAACTTTTGTTGCGGCAGCTTTTGAAGCGGCTGATTTGCTAGTTGTTTTGCTTGTAGCCATATTTTCCCCCTTTGTCGTATCAGATGTGAGTACCCTTATTTATAAAATAAGGCTTTTGTTTGCAGCCGGCAAGCGTTGTACCGCTGACAATCGAAGAATCCTTATCGCTGACGACGTACGAAAGATTGCAATCGTCCCCGATAAAGTTTTCGCTCATTATAATGCAGTTTTTGAGCGTCGTACCCTTGCCTACTTTGACGCCACGGAAAAGAACGCAGTTTTCTACCGTTCCTTCTATGAGGCAACCGTCGTGAATGAGCGAATTCTTTACCTTTGCTGTTTCGGTAATTTTTGCGGGAGGCGCGTCGTTGACTTTGGTATAAATATCTCTGTTGCCGAAGAGTTCTTTGCGCACGTCCTTTTCAAGCAAATCCATGTTTGCCTTGAAGAACGACGAAAGAGAATCTATGCTCTGATAATAGCCGTCGAGTTTATAACCGTAAATGTTATAGTTTTTAAGTCCGGGCAGGAGTATGTCTCCAGAGAAACTCGAATATCCGCGTGCAATCGCCGTCTGTATGAGATTGAGCAGGAACGAAGTTCTTGCGACAAAAACGTTGATATAGCTCTTGCGCACGCCTTCGCACTTCTGGTTGACGTAAATTGACGTGATTTTGTCGTTTTTATCCGTGTCAAAAACCATATAAGGATTGCCGTCTGTCGTTTCATGCTCATGATAAGCGAGAGTAATGTCGGCATTGGTTTTTACATGCTGTTCTATTACTTTGCTGTAATCAAGTCTGTAAACGGCGTCGCTGTCAGCAACCACGACAAAATCCTGCTTGCATTTCCTTAAGAAAGCGGAAGCGCCCTTAAGCCCCTCGAGGCGGTTTTTGTAGAGCATTTCGCTCTCGTCGCTGTAAGGCGGAAGCAAAATGAGACCGCCTTCCTTTCTTGCAAGATCCCACTCTTTGCCCGTTCCGAGGTGGTCCATGAGAGACTGGTAATTTTTGTTGGTAATCATTCCCACGGTGGTTATGCCGGAGTTGACCATGTTGGAAAGAGCAAAGTCAACAAGACGGTAACGACCGCCGTAAGGTATTGAACCTTTAGACCTGACCTTGGTCAGTTCAGGTACGTTTTCATCATTGATGCTGGAAAAAATTACACCTACTGTCGAAGCCATTGTCATATCCTCCCTTACACGTTTTTGTCCACAATTTCGCCTGCAGGCACGCAGCCCTTGTCGCTTATGCAGATACCTCTGCCCAACACGGTTATGCCGCCCGTCTTGCCTTCGATCTTGCTTGCCTTTTCGATGACGTCGCCTACTTTCGCATCTTTACCGATAACGACCTCTTCGTCGATTATGGAGTAATTAACTTCTGCGCCCGCTTTGACGACCGTGTTGCCCATGAGTACGCAATCTTTTACCTGCGCACCCTTTTCGATTACGCAGTTTGTTCCGATTACGGAATTGATTACCGTACCTTCGACGTCGCAACCGTTTGCTATAAGGGAATTAACTACAGTTCCTTCAACGTATGCGGGAGGCGCCAGAGGACTTCTGGAATGAATAACTCTTTCCGCGTCGCGGAGATCGAAGTTGGGCACTTTGCCGAGAAGGTCCATGTTTGCTTCCCACAAAGAAGTTATCGTGCCGACGTCTTTCCAGTATCCTTCAAAGCGGTAAGAATACATCTTTTCGCCTGCGTTCAGCATGTTTGGAAGAATGTTCTTGCCGAAGTCTTTTTCCGATTTGGGGTCTTTTTCGTCCAATTCGAGATACTTAAAGAGTTTGGACGCGGTAAATATGTATATACCCATGGAAGCCAGGTCACTCTTGGGCTGCTTGGGTTTTTCTTCAAATTCGTATATGCTGCCGTCGGGATTAGTGTTGAGAATACCGAACCTCGAAGCCTCTTTCATGGGAACTTTCATGCACGCAATCGTGCAGTCGGCACCCGTAGCCTTATGAGCTTCGAGCATTTTGTCGTAATCCATTTTATAGATATGGTCGCCCGAAAGAATAAGTACATATTCGGGATCATACATCTTCATGAAGCGGATATTCTGATAAATTGCGTTAGCCGTACCCTTGTACCACGAAGTATCTGTTTTAGCCTCGTAAGGCGAAAGGATGTGAACGCCGCCGAAGGTTCTGTCGAGATCCCAGGGTTGTCCGTTTCCGACATACTCGTTAAGAACGAGCGGCTGATACTGCGTAAGTACGCCGACAGTATCTATTCCAGAATTTATGCAGTTCGACAGCGGGAAGTCAATAATTCTGTATTTTGCGCCAAAGCAAACCGCAGGTTTGGCGATATTGCTTGTCAACGCGTACAGTCTGCTTCCCTGACCGCCGGCGAGTAACATTGCCACGCACTCTTTTTTTCTAAGCATAGCTTAATCCCCCAAAAATTTATTTTTCTTTTATTAAATACAGGCAAGCCAGTTTTGGAATGTCCAACGTCAATGAATTTTCCTTTCCGTGGCTTGCAATTTTTTTTGTAAAAAACACCTTTTTCTTAAGAGTTCCCTCTCCGCCAAAGGATTTTTCGTCGGTATTTAAAATTATTCTGTATTTGCCCCTATGCTGTCCGAATGTATAATTCGGTTGCATTATACCCGAAAAATTAATAACTGCTAGCAGGCAATTGCCGTCTTTATCGTATCTGTTAAATGCAAGTACGTTGTTTACCGCGTCGTCAACGACCAGCCATTCAAAACCTGACCAGTCGTTTTCCACCTCGAAAAGCGGACGCGACGTCCTGTAAATATTGTTAAGAGTTTTTACGAAATGCTGCATTTTGGCGTGTTTTTCGTAACGGGTGAGGTCAAACTCAATTTCGCCCTTATAATTCCACTCGGCAAACTGTGCGATTTCGTAACCCATGAAGTTAAGTTTTTTGCCAGGGTGAGCATACATAAATCCCAGAAGTCCGCGTTCGCCCGCGAACTTGTCCGCATACTCTCCTGGAAATTTATTTACAATAGAGCCTTTGACATGCACGACTTCGTCATGTGAAAGGGGCAGAATATATTTTTCGTTAAAAGAATACATCATAGAAAAAGTTATTTTCGTATGATGATAATGTCTGTAAAGCGGATCCTGCCGACAATAGAATAATACGTCGTTCATCCAACCCATATTCCACTTAAAATCGAATCCCAGACCGCCTTCCGCAACTTCGGAAGTTACTTTGGGATAAGACGTAGATTCCTCTGCGATAACCAGCGCGTCGGGGAATTTATCGTGAATAATTGAATTGAACTTTTTCAAAAACTCGATGGCTTCTAAATTTCGGTTGTCGCCGTAAACGTTAGGCTCCCACTCGTGAGGCTTTTTATCGTAATCGAGATAGAGCATTGACGCGACTGCGTCCACTCTCAATCCGTCTATTGCATATCTTTCAAAGAAAAAGCATGCGCTTGAAATGAGAAAACTGTCTATCTCGCCTCTGCCGAGGTCAAATTTGCGCGTCCCCCATCCTCTGTGCTCCATTTTACTCCATAACGGGCATTCATACAGAGGTTGTCCGTCAAATTCATACAGCCCGAAATCGTCTTTCGGAAAATGCGCAGGCACCCAATCAAGTATGACTTTTATTCCGTTTTCGTGAAAAGCGTTTACCAATGAAGCAAACTCTTCGGGCGTGCCAAGCCTGTCCGTTACCGAAAAGTATCCCGTAACCTGATAACCCCACGAGCCATCGAACGGGTATTCCGTAACAGGCATGAACTCGACGTGCGTATATCCCATTTCGGTTACGTAAGGAACGAGTTCTCTTTTAAGGTCGGAAAACTTATAGTAACTTCCGTCGGCATGTTTTTTCCAGCTCAGAAGATTGACTTCATAAATATTAACAGGCTTTTCATGCCAATCACCGCCTGAAATCCTTTTATTTACAGGCGGAAGGTCGCAGACGACGGAACAATGCGATTTAGGCAGGTCGCTTCGGTACGCATACGGATCGCTTTTGAAAAGACGTCTGCCGTCAGTTGTTACGATTTCGTAATAATACTTATCGCCCGCTTTTGCCTTTGGAAAGCTGATTTCCCAGCTTTCGCCGTCCGACATGGTTTTCATTTGCATTTGCTGTCCGAGGCAAACGAGATTTACCGCAACAGCATGAGGAGCCCAAACTCTGAAAATATACCCGCCGTCCTGCACTTTATGACAGCCGAATATTTCATGAGCAGAACAGCTCATACCTTTATGAAATAAAACCAAATCGTCAAAGGCATTCATATCACATATGACATTTTAGCATACAGTTGTAAAATTTTCAATACTCATTTTAAAAAAAGATATATAAATTATATATATTTTGTATTATATATTTTATATTATTGTTAAATTTATGTTACCTGACTCACGAAAAATATGCCAGTCACAAATCAATCCTGTACCACATTTAGTATTTCAGACGGTGATTTGCGACAAAACTTCGCCAACCCTACCCCTTATAACGAGCAATTCGTTATCCCTAGAAACCGAAGCCGATAAATCAATAAGAACGGTACGCGCGCCCCTAAAGTTATTTGCGAGATACGCTGCAGGGTAAACCGACAAGGAAGTTCCCGCAATGATAAGCAAATCCGCTCTTTCAAGCTCAGCAACCGAACTATTCCACGCCACGGGCGGAAGCGGTTCTTCATAAAGAACGACATCGGGCTTGATTATCCCTCCGCATGAACAGCGCGGTACGCCATCACAATTTTCGACGGCGTTCAAAGGATAAAATTTACCGCATTTCATGCAATGATTTGCGTGAACGCTGCCGTGCAGCTCAAACACCTTTCTGCTGCCCGCAGCCTGGTGCAGCCCGTCAATGTTCTGAGTAATAACGGCATTCAGTTTGCCTTTGCTCTCCATCTCAGTCAGTTTATAATGCGCGGCATTGGGTTTTATGCAGTGAGGTATCATCTGCGATCGATAAAATTCAAAAAACTCCTCTGTATGACTATCGAAAAAAGTCCTGCTAAGCATGTATTCGGGCGAATAATCAAATTTTTTGTTATAAAGTCCGCTTTCGCTGCGAAAATCAGGCAAACCGCTTTCAGTCGAAACTCCGGCTCCGCCGAAGAAAACTATATTTTTTGAACTTACAATCCATTCCTGCAATTTGTCAATACAATTCATAATTACTTCCGCCAATTTTTTATTATTATATATTTTTTAATAAAAATTTTCAAGACAAAAAGAATAAGTTGCTTATTGACTAATGGAAAAACATATGATAACATTTACTAAACTTATATGGAGGAGGAAAAATTTACGAAAACTATAATAGAAAACGCCGCTTGCGGCAAAATTGAATATGAAGAAAGTTTTTGGACTGGAAAGAAAAAACTGTCTATAAACGGAGAAGAGCTTACCAAAGCAAATAAGAAAACATTTTCTTCAGCAGACGGCAGAACTTTTACAATAGAAGGAAATTACCTTGTCGGCGCTAAGCTTAACTCAGGGGAAGAAAAAATTCAACTTACTTCTCCAATAAAATGGTATGAAATTGCGTTATCTATACTTCCATTTATATTAATTTTAATTTGGGGCAATAACACGACCCTCTGCTTAATTGTACCTGTTGTAGGCGGAGCAATCGGAGGCGCAATAAGCGCTCTGACAAGTTTTGCAAACGCCATCATCATTAAAGGTCTTAAGCCTTTCTGGCTAAAAATCGCAGTTTCAATTTTAACGCTTGGTTTGACATTCCTCATCTGCTATGCTATAGGGCTTGCCGTAATAAATACT
>ENA-UONV01000463-UONV01000463.1-human-gut-metagenome-genome-assembly--contig:-CS4-NODE-463-length-48340-cov-8.999275_pt1 | contig 48340 bp, 34 predicted proteins | sample MGYA00242461_ERZ724008 | MGnify/ENA metagenome assembly ERZ724008 | reverse complement strand
GGCAGTGTACTCGACAAAACTTTCGTCGGCAGAATGATAGACTATGATTTTATAAACGATTTACCCGACGGCGTCGATATCTGCGGCGAAAACGGAGAGTATCATTCATTTGTTTTTGATGGCCCTATCTTTAAAGAACCCGTTCCCTGTCACTTGGGCCCTGTATCGTATAAAGAATATCCTTGTCAAGATCTGAAACAGAACACCGGGTTCTGGTATATCGACATCTACAATGCTCCCTAACAAAAAAGTCTACAAGAGGATAACGACTGCATTGTCGTATCCCCTTGTAGAATAGCATTACAGGAAAATCGGCTTAGAGAGATTTCTCAATCCTCGACCCGTATTTTTCCAACAAATGACGAGCTGTATCCAACAACGAACCCTCCCTGTGTATCTGAATAGGAGTAGTACTATCTACCCACTCTTGTTCAAAAGTCACAAGCCGGCTCTTCAATTCATCTTTATCCAACTCTATTCCTTTCTCCGCCGCACCGATCACAGCATCAAAATAAATTTCCCATCGTCTGGCATAATAATCGTTCAGAAGACCGGCCCATGTACGACTCGCATAATCGTTCAAACTACCACCCCATGTAGTTATTAAATTACGAGCATTTTTCTCATAATAATTTTTCAATTCCTCGGTATCGCCCAAACTGCGGGCATCTTCAATCCATTTATCCAACGCTGCCCGGTTGTGGAAAGAATTCAACAATTCCAAATCGGACAGTATCTCTCTCATTTCAGAAGCCTTTTCTTTCAACCCGGGAACATTCCGTTTCTTATAAAAACCGTCAAATTCTTTTTTCATGTCCAAAAAATAATTGCCCAAGAGTTGACGACCTGTCATAATCACATCTATCTCGAATGCATCTCTGTCGCAAGACGGAACTTCCAATAAAAGCTTCCACACCCGCAGCAATGTAGCGTTATCATACTCGTTACTGGTCCGTTTATTATAGTTATCTCCCAATTTCGGCCGATATCCGGGCAAAATACCTAATGTACGAGGTACTTGTACAAAAACATCTTCAAACAATATCTGCCAAGCCTCGCGTGCCGATTCCGAAACGGCTCCTACGTGCCTATCCGCTAAACGCTCGACCCAATCCTGTCCATTCACATCTATCGTCCACGCTTTCTCAAAGATATATTCATAAGGGAACTGATTGATATCCAGTCCTTCCAATGTAGATCCTATACCTTTTAAGTTGTCTCCTCCGTTTATCAAAGCGTTATCGAGCCTGTCACCGCTCTCCTTTACATTTCCGGTCAACGTGGTATTACCTCCGAAATTTCCCAAATAACACCAGATATAAGGCTGTCCATGAAATTTCTCTGTACTTTTCCACAACTCTACATTTTCACAATGATAATCCAACAAAACCAATTTATCGGACGGAACCCCGGTCAACAGAGCTTTCACCCGAGGTGCTGTCCACAATTTTCGATCGTGATAAAACATCCATGTCATTTGCAACCACACGGCATCAGGGTCGGCAGCAGCCAACGATTTATACATATCCGAAGATACCTGTGCCAGATATTCGGGCTCCCAGCTCGGCGGATCCACCTCGTTAAAAGGATCCACACCATAAATATGGTCTGTCCCGAACATCTTTTCCTGTTCTTCCAAGAAACTCTTTTGAATCTCTGCAAAAAGCGGTTCTTCGGGATTCAAGAAATGACAGCGATACGAATCGCCAAAACCCGCCCATTTCCCCAAATATTGAATATTGGCATCGGGGTAAATCCGTTTCAAGGCAGCCGGCACATGCCCTGCAAAAGCGGGCAATACCGGCGTCATGTTCAATTCACGCTCACGAGCCAAAATCTTTTTCTGCAACTCGGCCTGAGATTCCAACCATTGCATGGGTAACGGCCCGTTCCAGCCATCGATATTCGCCATGCGATGCCACGGCAAATAAACCGGGCCCGTAAAATAAGAACGAATCTCTTCATCGGTCAGCCCTATTTTTTTCCACACTTTATACCATACCATCTCTTGGCCGGTTATAGCTAATGGCATATTCACTCCGTTCAACGCCATCCAATCGATAAAACGCTCCCAATCCTTCCATTTCCAAAAAGGCATGGAATACCCGTAAGTACAATAATTCAAGAAAAAGCGATTATCCACTTTCGCTTCTACGACGACCGGTTTTTCCACCATAGGCAACACATCGGGCATTTCGACCGGAATATCGGCATACCACGATACAGTCGTCAGACAATAATATTTCAAATAATAATTCAATCCGGCAGCCATCGAATTGGCGTTATTCCCACTAATGTGGATTTTTCCGTCCTTACTTTCCAACGAATAGTAATCCCTATCCTCCTCAGGAACTATCTCGAACACGAATTGATCGGCATATTGGGGGATTAAACGGTGAGTAAGTTGTTCCACGGCCAACACATCGTGATCCTTCGAGGAACAAGCCGTCATTCCCAATAGCATAAAAAACGAAGCAATAAAAAATAGTTTTTTCATCTTTCTATAATTTGATATAAATATGCTTTTTGTACAAGAAAAAGGCAATGAGCCAATTAAACATAAGAAAGGCGAGCGCATAGGCCAAACTGCCTCCGTAATTCCCGAAAAGAGGCTGCCATATCCCTTCGAACGATATTGTCGTCCATTGGAGTTTACGGAATAACCCTCCGGCAATTTCACTGAATATATAAATCGATAACGGATTTACGCCTACTACCAAGAACGGAAACGACCAACGCGTCCTCTTCGAATCGTCGATAATATAAATGAGTGTTGCAAAAATCAGAGAGGTGATACCGCAAGTTACCAAAACGAAACTCGGAGACCACAGCCGTTTGTTCAAAGGAGCGGCATAGCTCCACAGATACCCGATAACGAACATCGATGTACCCCAAACCGCCAACTTCACGATTTGTGAACGTATCTCTTTTTCCCCGACGATAACCTTTCCGCAAAGAAATCCTATCATCACCTGAGCTATTGCCGGAATCGTACTCAATATCCCTTCGGGATCGACGAATTGAGCTCCGCCCAAATACATATGAGATTTTCCCAACACGGCATAATCGACCATAGAGACAATATTCCCGGCACATTTCTCAAATCCGTTCCCGAAAAGTTGCAGCAAATAATACCCGACAAGCAAAACGGCGATAATCGTCGGGAACAAACGATGACGAACAGTCACAGCCAAAAGAGCAACAATCCCGTAACAGATTCCCAGTCGCTGCAATACACCCATAATCCGTAAATTTTCAAGCGTATTGTATTCACCGGTAGCAATAAACGCCAAAATCCATTTGAGGGCGACACCCGACACGAAAATCAATGCCGTGCGCCGCAGGATTCGGGCAATCGAAATCCGCCAATCGAAATTCGATTTATTGAGCGACAAATAAATAGAGACTCCCATGATAAACATGAAGGCAGGAAAAACAAGATCGGCCGGTGTAAATCCGTCCCATTTCGCATGTTTCAAAGGAGCATATGCATATCCGCACGCTCCTGCATTGTTGACGAGAATCATGCCGCAAACGGTAATACCCCTCAACACGTCCAATGAAACCAACCGTTTAAAAGTTCTCGTCAACGACATATCCAATACATTATAATCGAGAATAGGGTTAACACAGCTCCGATAAGTGTTTCATAAGGAATCAGTTTCAACCGGTCTCTAAACGTCAAATCGCAAACCCCTCCCGTAGCATGGAAAAACGACCCGTGAGGCAAATGATCCAGTACGGTAGACCCGGCATTAACCATCGCCGCACCCCATATCGACGAAACGCCCACTGCTAAAATCGTATCGGCAAAAGAGGCAGAAGCCAACGTAGCTCCCGCCGTAGTCGAAGCCGTAGCGGCAGACATTAAAATACCGGAAATAGGAGCAATCATATCCTTTCCCATACTCACATGATCTAACATGACCAAGATATAATCTTTCAAAGTCGAATCTTTAATCACTCCGGCAATAGTACCTGTACCGATCAACAACACGGCTATCACCGACATTTTCTGTAAACCGAATTCGATACTCGGCAATGCATTTTTCCATTGCCGCATACATATCAATCCGCACAATCCACCTGCCGGAAGAGCTACCAAAGGGTCTACGGTGATACTACACAAAGGTCGTAAAGCCAACAGGAAAATAGTCACGACGGGAGCCACCAAACTACTCCATAACGAAGGTAATCCATCGTCGTTTCCCATCTCCTCCTCATCGGTATGGACCTTACGAGGTTTCACCGGGAAAAAACGAGCTATCACGAACACGGTAAACAACAAACCTATTATGGCCGGTATAATATTGGCAAACATAACCGAGGGCAAATCGGCCCCAAAATTCTCGGCCGAAATAATCGTGTTAGGATTGGGCGAAATAATATTTCCGCTTTTCCCTCCGCCTATCATCACAAGCAGTAGTTGCGGAGTAGGAATCCCCAACCTCCGACCGATAGACAATGCAACCGGAGCTACCGTTATCACCGCTACATCTATAAAAACACCTACCGCACACAACAACATCGTGGCAAACGCCAAAGCCAAATAAACACGTTTCTCACCCCAAAACCTGATTATCGCATTTGAAATAGTCATTGCAGCCCCTGTTTTTATCAGAACACCCGACAATACCCCCGCCGTCAGGATACGCAACACAGCCGAAGAGACATCTTTCACGCCCTCGGTCATCGACACAACGACTTCCTCTAAGGAGAAGCCTCCGGCCAAACCACCGATCAAAGCACCCAAAATAAGGCTATAAGCCGGTGAAACTTTCTTGATTATCAAGAATATCGACACCAGCAATCCGATTAATGCACCTACCGTACTATCCATGTGTTCCTATTTGAATGGTTCGCATAATCTGTGTGACGACCTGCCTTATATTCTTCAAAGCAAAATCCCGATCCATTGCCTCCCGCAAAGAAACCGGAGCCGTCTGTATGGAAAAAATACTGGCAAATCCCATCTCGTTCAATATTTCGCATGCCTCCACACAGCCGCCTATGGCAATTACCGGGACAGCCTCCTCTTTCGCATAACGCAAAATTCCGCCCAACGCTTTGCCCATACCGGTCTGTTTATCCAATTTCCCTTCACCGGTAAAAATCAAATCGGCTCCCTGTATCGTCTCCCTGAAACGGAGCATATCCAAAACAATATCAATCCCCGATTGTAACTCGGCATTCAAGAATGGCAACACGCCGCCACCCAAACCTCCGGCCGCACCGGCTCCCGGAATTTCCGAAATATCCATCTGCCTCGTCTCCTTTATCACCTGCGCATAATGAATCATTCCCTTTTCCAAAAAATCGACTTCATCGGGAGAAGCACCCTTTTGGGGAGCGTAAACAGCGGCAGCTCCGCGACTACCGTAAAAAGGATTATTTACATCGCAAGCTATCGTAAAAGAAGTTTCACATAACAATTTGTTAGCCGAAGAACCGTCCACCCGGGCAATCTTCCCCAAACTTTCGCCAACAGGAGGAAGCTCCTCGCCCCGCTCGTCCAAAAAACGATAACCCAACGCCGCCAACAAACCGATACCTGCATCGTTAGTGGCGCTGCCGCCGATACCCATGACAATGCGACGACACCCCCGCTGCAACGCATCGGCAATCATCTCGCCGGTTCCCCATGTAGTCGTGAGCAAAGGATTTCGTTTTTCTTGCGGAATCAAAGGCAAACCGCTTGCAGCTGCCATTTCCAATATAGCGGTCGATCCATCAGAAGTAATTCCGTATGCCGCTTCCATCGGATTCATAAGAGGATCGTGGACACGGCACGATACCCGCTCGACGGACATATTCGAGCAAATCGCCTCGACCGTACCTTCACCCCCATCGGCCACAGGCACTACCACCACCGCACATTCGGGAAACACGTCGATAATCCCCTGCCGCGCAGAGGCTGCGATCTCCTGCGAACTCGCACATCCTTTGAAAGAATCAAAAGCCAAAATTACCCTTTTCATCACTCTCGCTCCAAAACATTCCAAATTTAATAAAATAAGACCTATTCCCCTTTATATCGTTCGACCAATTTAATCGCGCTTTGTAACGGATCTTCGAACGACGTAGAGGTATTGTGCCACGGAGCTTTTATCCAATTTTCCTCCCAACGGTCCAAATCGGCCCGCTGTTCCGAAAAATACAACTTCATACGGGGAATATAATAATCCTTTATCAACCCGCTCCAAAACCGAGCGGCATAATCTTCTTGGAAACCACCCCATGTCGTAATCAACCGCTTGGCATTAGCTTCGTAGGCATCTTTCTCCAAATCCGTTTTCCCCCAATCGCGAGCCATATCCACCCACTCTTCCAGTCGATACAACGGATGCGAAGCCAACAACTTATCCACATCTAAAAGAATCTCGACCGAACGATCCAACTGCTGCATGGCCGCCACCCGGTTCCCCAAAGAATCTTCTTTCAAAGCCCGTTTATAACAATCATCAGCTTGGGCGGCCAAATAATAAGAGGCATATTCAATGGCATCATTCACATACAGCGGCGACGATTCCAAACTATCGGCACACGACAAAAACAGTTCGACACCTTGCAAGAACGAATCGCTCACGTCCAACTTACTGATTCGACGGGTATCCGGGACAACCGTTTGCCAAGTAAACCGGGGGTAAGAATACAACGAGCTATAAACTGTTTCCTTGAACCGCTGCCAAGCACTATCCATAGCCGCCGGGCAACCGCCGTAACGAGCCTTACAATAAACAGGCAGCCAAGAATCCAAATCTATCGAATCGGTCGTCCAACCCATATCGGCCAACAGTTCATAAACGACCTCGTTATTTTCAAGCCCTTCGGGAGCAGAACCGAACCCGACCAAATTACCGGCATTCGCACTATGCAAAGCTTCGGCCGAAGAGGTCGCATACATCTGCAAATCGCCCGTCATCGGAGTCTTTCCCCCAAAGTTCGGCACATAACTGAATATCCATTTTTTCCCATAAAAACCATCATGATTTTTCCATGTTTGTTCAGTACCCCAAACCCATTTCGGATAATCGTTTCCCAAATCGATAATAATCATTTTATCGTCGGAAACCCTACTCAGCAAAGCCTGCAAGCTAGCCTTGTCCCAAAAATCGTGTTGATATCCGAAAGTCCAGCCTTGCGTTACCCAAACAGCATCGGGATTGCCGGCCGCAATCGAATGGTATATAGATTCGCCGTATTGTGCCAATAACTTGTGTTTCCCGTCATCGTCACCCTCGGCGACAGGCAATTTCATCTCATTGAAACTATCCGACAGATAGTAAGTATTTTTTCCAAACTCTTTTTCCCACTCTTCGATAAAAAGTTTTCCTATCTCCTTAAAGTAGGGAGTCTCGGGAGGCAATACATAAGCGTTGTATTTTTCATCGAATCCGCCCCATTCCAAGTGTTTGAATTGTATCTCGGGGTGTCGTTCGGCAAACGCAGTAGGTACAAAACCGGCAAATGCAGGAGCAATAGGCTCCATACCCAGTTCACGCATTCGATTTAATATCTTGTGTTGCAGTTTTATCTGCTCCTTCTGCCAACCGTCCGTAAGCGGGCCGTCCCAACCATTCAGATTCCCCATACGATGCCACGGCAAATGTGCCGGGCCGGTAAAAAAAGCCCGTATATCCTCTTCTTTCAATCCCATTTTTAGCCACACTCGCTCGGCAATCGCCTCGCTCGCTACGGTAGCCAACGGCATATTGACTCCCCGCAGAGCCATCCAGTCGATTTCCTTTTCCCAGCGTTCCCAATCCCAATACGGAGTTGTATAACCAAAGGTACACACATTCAAGAAATATCGGTACTCATACGGCGTAGTCTGCTTTTTCAAAACAAAATCGGGCCAAGTCTCAGGCAACTCCATACGCTCCCCGCTCCATGTTTTCATCGCCGAGCAAGCCTCTCGTAAATAAGTATAGAACGCATAACAAATAGCCACCGAGCTGCTGCCTCTCAACGTGAGAATACCGTTTTTAGCCTCTACCTCGAAAGTCTCTTTCCCATTCTCAGGAGCTATCTCCTCCAACTGTATATCGGCCACTCTCTCCCCGATTTGCCGCTCGATTAAATCAAAAGCGGGTTGTATTATGCCGTCTTTCTCGACCGAAGACGAGTTACAAGCACACAGTACGATACAAAAAAGCACAAACAAACTACTTGATATGTGGTATTTCATGGAATTATTTTTTTAATTAAACCTATTACCGAATAAAAATCGTGTCATGAACCACTTACAGACCCGATATTCTATAATATCTCTTGTAAGAACAGAAGCAACTCACGACACGATTTTCATGAACCTATACTCTATCTATCACTTTATGATAAGTTTCTGTATCGCTTTATCAACAACGATCAAATAAACACCTTCTTCTATCGGCAATTCCAAAGCCGAATGATTGGCTATGATTCCTTCATAAACCAATCCGCCGGTCATACTGTACACCTTAGCGGTAGCAGCTTTATTCAACCCCGTTGCATAAACGATATTCCCACTATTCCAAATGCGAACAACATCTTTTACATTTCCTGTAATACCACTCAAAGAAGAGTACTCTACGGCTCCCACCGAAGGAGTAGCAGGACGCGCATTACCCAATTGATCGACCGTGGGAATCTCCACGCCATCTACCACGGCGATACCTGCACCCAAAGCAATACTGTTTTCTGCAATCATCGCAACCTTCATATCGCCCGAAAGAACACTCGTCTGGTGATTATAGCTCTCATCTCCCTCGTCCCACGGATTTTGTTCGGTAGCAGCGAAAATGACATCGCTATCGAAATTAACGGCTTTATTCGAACCGTCGGCAAAAAATCCGTCAGAAGCAGCTACGTATAAATTGTTCTTGCAAACCGGTAATACAGTTTGGGGCAAAGGTTGGTTATTAGCATCGACTTGTCCTGCCATATAAAAGGCTACTATATCGAATCTCGATTCGTCGTCCATCCACGTATTGCTATAATTTTCAGCAAACAAATTATTCACGAAAGTAGGCTCCATAGTAGTGGTAGCTTTCGACCATACGCAAAGCGCACCACCGTTGCTTCCCAAATTACCGACAAACGTACAATTTACAATAACCGGAGAAAAAACATCAACAGCGGTTGCTGTCTGCATATAAATAGCACCACCACGATCATCTGCTATATTATTGGCAAATGTAGAATTAGCAATATAAACACGGGGAGAAGGATTCTTTGCCGTCGCATTTACTCCTATGGCGCCACCCGCTGCCCCTTCATTTTCCACAAAAGAACAATTTTCAACACGCAATTCCGAATCTCCATAAGCACAAACAGCACCGCCTCCATAAGAAGCACCGCATCTGTTTTTGAGGAATAAGGAATTTTTCAAAAAAGCATTGGAACCACTCACCCTTATCACGCCGCCATTATTGACTTTACTGCTAAGAGGTTCGTAATTATTCGAAAACTGACAGTTATTAGCATTCAGTGTCGAATTGCCACTCAATCGGATAGCAATATTCTTAAAACCGTCGATGATAAGATCGTTTAATGAAATCTCAGATGCTTCACCGACCGTAAACAACGATTCCAACCCTTTTATGGTTACTCGTTTTCCATTCTTTTTATTGATACCGTTAAAAGTTAGCTTCTTTCCTTTGATGGCAATACCGGTTCCTTCACCGTAATCCAACACTTCTCCATCGAAATTAAACTCGATGACACTGCCCGATTCGGCATGATCAATCACATACACCAACCCACCGGCTGCTACCGGGTCCATGTCGGCCGTCGTTACTTCCAAAGTTTGTGCAAACATCGTACTTGTACACAATGCAAGTACACACGTTAAAAATGTAACCTTCTTCATAATAATTTAAAAATTTAATGGTTAATATAGATATTTAAAACTGCTATTCTGATAAGCATTAGAAACTCGAATAACATAAAGTCCATTTCGAGAACCTTCCGGTAAAACTATATTCGTTGCATTATCTACATTTTGTGTCTTTACCAATTTTCCCGATATGTCATAAATATTCACCTGAGACGTTGTTTTGAGATTACTAAGCGAAAAACCGTCGGCACTCCTGATAAAGTTTATTTCCTGCAAGGAAGTAGCGTCATACACCGCACTCCCCTCGGCTTCGATAGTAACGAATACAGGTAAATGATCCGATACATCTGAAAGTGTCAGACCCGGTTCTTCGGTAACGACACCCGTCTCCGTGGTTGTATATTTAAGAGAATCATCGGGTCGATAAGAGATAATCATATCTATGCACGACGTAGGGTCTTTAGCCGGGTAGGTATATAGAGCCGTATTGTTCAGTATCGAAAATCCATACTCTTTGAAAGTCACCATTGCCCGATAAGTAGGCTGAGCATTGAAGTCGCCAGCGATAAAGACAGTCTTATCACTTTGCCGTGCAAAGCGGATAGCCCATTCTGTCGCAGTATCTCGGTCATCGGCATTAAGAGAATAATGCGTACAAAGGAAATAGAAGTTGTCAAATTCGGCAATGAGAAAACCGCGGGACTCCTTGTCTTTCGAAGTATCCGAGGGGGCAAAAGACTGGGTTTTCACCGATATAGGTTCTGTCTTCGATAAAATACCTATGCCATAATAAGTCCCCACCAAAGCAAAAAACTGCGAATGCATGCCAGTAGATTCGGCCAGTTCGCTTAAATAATCATGATTAAAGATACCTAACGAACGGTTATCGACTTCTTGCAAAGCCACGATATCGGGATTTTGCGTATTGATAATGGTAGCAATATCGGCCAACCTCGATGAGGTCATACTATGACCTTTAATGTTATAAGAAAGTAACTTCGTCGTTCCAGCCAATATAGAACCAGTACATAAACTTATAAACAAAATCAATATCGATAATATAAATACCCTTTTCATAACAAGAAATTAATATTTTACATACTCCAATTCTGTCACAATAGGCAAGTGGTCGGATAAAACAGACTGAACGGTTTGAGTTCTCACAATTTTCCACCCCTGTTTAGGTCTGGCGAAAATATAATCTATCTTTCTCTTGGGGTTCCAAGCGGGAACAGTAAAATCGTAATCGGTTGCCAAAAACCAATTTTCCAACATATTATACTTAATTTCCTTTGACGAAGGAGCTGTATTAAAATCTCCTCCTAAAACCACAGGGTATCGATAATCATTGAAATGCTCGGTAATAAAAGCGGTCTGTGCTTCTCTCGTCTTTGGCAACTGATAATCCAAATGTGTCGATGCAAAACAAATCGTATCTTCGCCTATTTCAAACAGACCCTCTAACAGAGCTCTACGTTCATGCGCTTTATTGGGCCACGGCAAAAAAGTTTTCTTCGTATCGATATAAGGGTATCGGGAAAGGATTCCTATACCATAATATCCACCCTTATAATCGATTGTTTTCCCATACACGCCAAACATCTTTGTAAAATATGCCAATTCCGAAATATAGTCACGCCCGATTTGATGCGGAGCTCTCTCTCCTCTATCGGTTTTACAATCTATTTCCTGCAACGCAACGAAATCGGGATTGAAAGACTTTATATGCGAAGCCAGTTCCTCCAACGATGCCAATTCTCCAAAACGAATATTATAGGTCATTACCTTTATTCTCAAAGTGTCTTGTGCATATACGTTTCCAAACTGGTATAAAAACACGACAATCAAAAGATATTTAAATGCTTTCATTTTCTACGGTTTTGAAATTTTCAACACAGAAATAATAGGGAGATGATCGGATGCATTTACCCCCGTAACGACAGTATGAGAAACAACATTAAAATATTCCAAAGGCCTGTAAGCGATATAGTCTATTTCCCGATTGGGCGCATTAGAAGGAATTGTAAAATTTTTCGGATCTGTATTCGTCCTGACAAATCCGGCAGCTTCCAACTTGCCGATAATCGAATTATCCGGTTTCGAATTAAAGTCCCCTCCTAAAATAATAGGAAAGTCGCTTTTAGAAGAAAGTTCTTCCATCATAACGGGGAATTGTCTATCCCTTTCCGCCTGAGTAACGGATAAATGGATTACCGCCAAATAAACATCGATTCCATTGAACTTTATCTTGGCTGTCCCCAAAACGTTACTTCCCGTAATAGTCAGTCCATCTATCTCTTTCGGGAGATCATGATTTACGATTTCGCTCATTTGAAAAGAAGAAAGGATAGCTGCACCATAAGCCCCGCCCTGAAAATCTTTTTGTTTGAAAAAATAATAATACGGATAACCGGCCAATTCTGCCAATTCTTTAGCCTGATCCACACCCAAACTTCTTGTCGTTTTATAATCTACCTCTTGCAACAAAACTACATCTGGCTTTTTGCTTTTTATCACATTCGCAACGTTATTCACATCTGCGGTTGTTGTTTCACCCGATACACCATAATAGGGTGCACAGTGTTTTATGTTATAACTCATCACGACCAGGTTTTCTTTGGGTTCAGTGTTACCACCCCAACCGGCATCTCCTTGCGGTTCATTGGCTTTACTACAACCCATAAAAACCGCACTGATACTCATCATCAATATAAACACACGTTTCATCGTAATCATATTTTATAGTTCATTAATATCCACACTATTAGGATTCTAATAGTGTGGATTAGAAATTCAACTTATTCCGGCCAACCGGGATTTTGACCCAACAGAGGATTTTTCATTCTTTCCTCATAAGGCACAGGCCACAAATAATGCATAGCCGGATCGAAATAACGGGGACCTCCTTCTGCTCTCGATTTTTCGTAAATCACATCGCCGAATTCATCGACTCCGGTATCGGGATAAGGATTAGCGCCCAAATCGTTCATACAAACGGTTAGACTAGGCCCTGTAATAGCCCGACCAAAACGCAATTCACCTTCTCTCCAACGCATTATATCTGCATATCGCATACCGTCGAACGAAAGCTCGATACGTCGCTCTCTCTTTATTTCGGTCCACAAATCGAGATTCCACTGTTGCAGCTCCTTCAAATCCATTCGATGCATACCCACTCGATCTCTCAAACGATTAATAGTCTCATCGATTTCAGTTTGGGTCAATGTCCCGTTCATCTTATAAAGAGCTTCTGCATAAATCAAAAGAACCTCTGGATAACGAATTACGTTCAAATTGGTGTGAGACCTGTTGGCATTTCCGGCAATACTTATCTCGTTGTATTTTTTGAAATAAAAGCCGGTTATCCCGTTAGCTCCGTTCCGTCCGGGTTGTAACGACGAGAAGCGTGGTAACTGAAATATATCGTTCGGCCGGCGATATTCGGCATCTCCATCGTCACCGCCACCCCATTGATCACCGGGAGTAAACAACGTCATTCTCATTCTCGGATCCCTGTTTTGGAAATAATCGGCATAATGTTCCTCAGGATACTTATACAGAGGTGACGTTTTTATATCTGTACGTTTATAATACTCCAATCCCGGCTTAGCTGGCATACCATCGATACATAAATAAGCATCGACCAACGTTTTGGTAGGATTAAATCGAATAAAATCCACCGGCGAACAAGTCTCGTTCGACATGTTATTATTGCGAATATCATTCACATAGATACTGGAAATAATTGCTTCGTTATTATCTGGATTATTCTCTATATCTCCTTCGAGATGATACAATTTTTCATAATCATAAAGATCGTAGGGGCCATCGTCTATAATCTCTTTGGCAGCTTTGGCAGCAATATCATAACGTTCGTTTTGAAGGGCGATACGCGCTTTCATCGCCAAAGCCCCCCAGCGGTCTATACGACCTACATTATCTCCCGTTTGCCTTTCATGAGGCAATTTCGAAGCAGCCCAATCCAAATCGGTCATTAAGCTATCGATAACTTCACTTCGTGGAGTACGAGGTCCATAAGCTCCTTCGGACGTAATAACATGGTTAATCCAGGGAACATCTCCAAAAAAAGTCGTCAACATAAAATATACCCACGACCTTATGACCTTCACCTCGGCGGCATAGACATCTTTAACATCTTGGTCGATTTCGGCCCGATTGTAATTATCTAGGAAATTATTGCAAGTGTGAATATGTCCGTAAGAATATCTCCAATACGAAGTAAAGGGGAACCCATCGGTATAAGCATGTTTCCCTCCCGATACTTTGGAAAGTCCGCTGTTTTTATCACCCCATATTACAGTTTCGGCCGTAGACTCTGCCCATTTAATCAACAACTCATATTCAAATGTTTCATAACAAGGATACAATGCCGCGCGCAACTGCTCCTCCGTCTTCCAATAAGTTTCATTAGTCACGGAATCCTGAGGATATCTGTCTAAAAAATCATCGTTACATGAAACCAACAATGATGCCAACGGCAAAAAAGCCGCAATATATTTAATCGTTTTCATATTCAATGGTATTTATTAAAATGAAAGAACTAAACCGAATACGTATGTCTTTACTTGGGGGTAAACATCGCCCGAAGATTCCCGTACTTCCGGATCATAAGCACCGAAATATTTAGTGAATGTCAGTAAATTATCTGCCGACGCATACAATCGCAACCCCTCTATTTTCCATCGATTAAGAAGTTTTTTGGGAATAGAATAACCCAATTGTACATTTTTCAAACGCAAATACGAAGCATCTTCTTTCCAATAATCACTGAATAATAAATTATGAGATTGAGCTTGATACAGTCTAGGATATGTGGCATCGGGGTTGTTAGGAGTCCAGCGATCCAAATGTTCTACCTTAGGAATAGAATAATCGTTGATAAAACAGTGACGGGCTTCATCTGACAGATAACCATTTACTTTCCCCACTCCTTGGAAATAAAAACTAAAATCCCAATCTCTCCATTGCAACTGGCCTCTCAATGAATAGGAATAATGCGGATACGGATCGCCAAATACAACCTTATCATATTCATCTATTTCTCCATCTGGAATTCCACCGGGTCCAGAAATATCTCGATATTTAATATCTCCCGGTTGTGTTATAGCTTCTGCCGCTTTTGGAATAGCGAACTTAGGATTAATATACTTTCCATTACTATCGACACCGCCAAAGTCATCAATCTGTGCCAAACCATCGGTCAAATAACCATAATAAGCGTCGATAGGATCTCCTTCTCTACGAATGTTATTGGTTAATCGAGGTTCACTCGTTCCTAAATCGACAATTTTATTCTTGGCATCAGAAAGATTAAATAGCAAATTATATTTCACTTCTCCAATCTGGTCTCGCCAACCGATTTCAAGCTCCCAACCTTTATTTTCGATTTTACCCATGTTTTCATAAGGCAAATTAGCCGTTCCGGTGATTCCTACGACCGTAGGATAAACAGGTTTCACCAATGCATCGATATTATCTTTCTTAAACCAATCGAAAGAAGCGGTCAACCTATTATTAAAGAAAGTCAAATCTACACCGACATTCAACATTCTTATCGTTTCCCACTTGATATTGGCATTTCCCAATTTACTTTGTTGAAAACCGATATTCTGTTTTCCTCCGATCGGATAACTTTCTCCCGAATCAATAGGAGTCAAATATGGATAATAATCGCTACCCACATTCTGGTTTCCTAATTCACCCCAAGAAGCCCTCAGTTTACCGGAACTCAACACAGGTTCTGCAAACTGCATAAATTCTTCTCTGGAAAAATTCCAACCAGCCGAGAAAGATGGAAAATATCCCCAACGATTATCCCTAGCGAAGCGAGAAGTACCATCGATACGCATATTCGCTTCTACCAAATACTTTCCATCAAACGCATAATTCACACGGCCGAAATAAGAGCGTAAAGCCCAAGAACTCTTCGTACCGCTATTCGTAATATCCTCGGTCCCTGCATCGATCACATAAATGCCATCAAATGGTATTTTCTTACGACTCGCGCTTAAACTACTGAAATTATACCACTCTTGCGAATATCCCAACAAAGCCCCGATCTCATGTTTATTGATCCGCTTCTGAAAATTCAATGTTAACTGTAAGGTTTGAGTCAAAGCATCTTGATGTGCTTGGCTCACCGAATTTCTCATATTTTTATTAGCAGGATCGGGAGTCCCGTCTGAAAAATATTCCGGCAACGTAGGAGTAAACTTATCGGTTTCTCTGAAATAATAGTTCGCAGCATATTGTCCTCCTAAATTCAAACCGTCGATTATACGCAAATCCGCACTCACGATAGTATTCAATGTACGAGATTTTCTCTTTTCCTCTCCACCCTCTGTGGCAACATAAACAGGATTATTTATACTCCCGCTGGACCAATATTCGGTGTCTTCCCATAATCCCATCTCATTTTGTTGTTGCCATTTCACCGGTAACAGCGGAGACATGCGTTGGGCTAAACGAAATACACCACCAGTACCCGAAAATCCGGACGCATTACGGTAATAATCGACAAAACTGACATTCCCGTTTATTTTCAATCGATCGAAAACCTCTGTATTCACATTGATTCTCGCATTGTGCCGTTTTGTTTTAAATGCATCACCCACGACCAATCCATCTTGATCTAAATAACCGTAAGACATAAAATAGCTGCTTTTCTCGCTTCCACCTCTTACACTTACCGAGTGACTCGTTTGCAACGCATGTTTCTTAAAAATTTCATTCACCCAATCTGTGTTCGAATATTCATTGGGATACATTCCCGAATCATATTTTTCAAAAGCATCCACATCATAAGGTTTGGAAAAACCGGCGGCAGACATTGCCTCGTTAGACAACTCCATATACTGCCGGCCTGTTACCAATTCCGGCAAAGCGGTAGGTGTTTGCATACCCACATATCCCGAATAGGTCAATGTAGCCTTCTCCTTTCGTTTGCCCTGCTTGGTTGTAATCAAAATAACCCCGTTGGCCGCACGAGCTCCGTAAATAGCGGCAGATGCAGCATCCTTCAAAACCGACACACTCTCTACATCGTTGGGATTCAATAAATTCAAATCTCCACCCGAAACTCCGTCAATCAATATAAGAGGTGCGGTACTACTATTTATGGTACTGACACCACGAATCGTTATCGAAGGCACGGCTCCGGGCTGCCCCGATGAAGACGTAATGCTCACACCCGGCAATAAGCCTTGTAACCCCGCACTGACATTAGCGACGGGACGGTTTTCCAATTCATCTCCTTTTACCATAGATACGGCCCCGGTTACGTTCACCTTCTTCTGTACGCCATAACCGACGACCACCACATCGTCCAAAGAAACAGAACTCTCCATGAGAGAAACATCTAACACCCCGGCCTGCAATACCTCTTTTTTCGTTTCCTTATATCCGACATAAGAAAATTTCAAAGTACTACCCACGGGTGCGTTTAACGAATATTTACCGTCCAAATCGGTACTGGTTCCTTTCGATGATCCCTCTACGGCAACAGACGCTCCGATAATAGGCTCGCCGGTCACTTGATCTACGACAGTACCTTTGACCGATACGATTTGTTGCTCTTTCGATGCAGCTCCCGAACTGTCTTGTTCCTTTTGATTGTATAAAAGAACACTATTATCCAAGAAACGGAATCCGACATCTGTACCCTTAAATAGTTGGGTCAGCGCCGTCTGCAAACTCACATTTTCGACCTTCAAGGAAACGGTCTTGTTCGGGTCTACAAATTCCTTACTATATGCCACATTTACAACAGCTTGCTCCTTTATCTGTTCCATCGCTTGTTTCAATGTAACATTCTGAATGTTTAACGAGATTTTCTGTTGCTGAGCATAAGCAACCCACGGAAAAGCAAGACAAAGCCCTCCTACCATACACCATTTTCTGATGTATGAAAAAACGTGTTTTTTCAGCATAAATTTCTAGTGTTTATATGTTATTAGACTAATTATTTTTCTTTCACAGCATATACATTCTCCGATATTTCATTAAACTTAATTGGGGTAATGGCAGACATCATTTCAAAAATACCTGACAAATTGTTTAGCTTGCAGGTGAAATTATATGTGAACGCAGCTATCTTTTCACTGCGGATATCAAAAGAAACATCAAATTGCCGAGACAATGTAGTCAAGACCTCTTCCAAAGGAGCATTTCTGAATATCAATTTATTTTCCTTCCAAACAGAAGCATCTTTATAATACTCGTTCTTCATGACTTTACAAAGCCTACTTCCTTTTTCATAAATTGCAGTCTGGCCGGGAGCCATCTGATACGTTCCCGATTTTTCTGCATACGGATAACTTATCACTATACCCCCTTCGTCCAACGTGGTCGTAACCACCGAATCCGTAGGATATCCCGATACGTTAAAACTCGTTCCCGTTACACGGATATTCATTTCGTCTGCCTGTACCATGAACGGTTTAGATATATCCTTCTTTACTTCAAAATAAGCCTCGCCTACTAACGATACTTCTCTTTTATCCTTCGCAAATTGCTCTGGATAAACCAACTTCGAGTCTGCATTCAACCACACTCGCGTTCCATCTTCGAGCAATACGACCAATCGTTCTCCCTTCAAAGAACAAACCTCTTTATAGACAGGCTTCGATAAATCGATATTCTGATAAGCCAAATATCCGACATTCAACAATACCAATGCAATGGCACAAGCCCATTTACAAACCGTCCAGACATTTCGTCTTTCGCTTCGACCTATTCTCTGCGCCAAACTTTCATATACGCCGAATTTATCGAAATCCGGCACATCGCATCCTCCCATTGGCAAAGATTCGGCATTTAACAGCCGGTTTATATCTTTGTCGATATGCCCGGATACATATTTCAATATCTCAGAATCGGTCTGATGTCGTTTTCTAAAATGCATGTTTCATTGGCTTTCATTATATAATACTATATAAATTTCAAAAAGTATTATATACAGATCTTACATTAACTTATTTTAAGCATTACATCAAAAGGGAAATAGCACACTTACGAACAATCTCCTTTATCTGTTTCAGAGACTGGCTATACTGGAATTTTATTGTATTGACAGAAAGATTTAGCTTATCTGCAATTTCTTGGTTAGAATACTTTCCCGAAATTTTCAAAGAAAAAATCTTCCTCCTTTGAGGAGACAACTGTTCGATAGCATGGCGCACCAAGTCCAATTGCTCTTTATCCATATCCTCATCATCTTGGTTGCCCCCGTCTATACGCTCCAATAACTCCAAACAATCGTCCAAAACAAAAATATTATTCTTGGGATCGCGAAGGATAGTAAGTAAATCGTTTTTTAAAACGGTAAATAAAAAATGATTCAATGGGCGACTCTCATCGAGAGAGGTTCGTTTAATCCAAACTTTCATGAAAAGATTCTGCACAGCATCTTCTGCCAGTTCTTTATTACACAAATATTTAAACGCAAGTCTATACACCTGTTCTGAATAAGTGTCATAAAGAATGGTAAAAGCTAACTGGTTACCCTGTTTTAACTGATGGGTTAAAGCGCTATCGTCCATTTCCTATTAATAGAATTCTAAGAGCATTGCAAGATTGAAAAAAATATTGAAATAGCAAAAGAATTTCGATTAAAATAAGTTTGATATAATATTACATCTATATGAAAAATTATTATATAAATCCATTGTCCATATGGCTTTCGATCCAATATTCACGTTATATTTGTAGGACAAATTATACCCAAATGAATTACTTAGAAACAGAGAGATTAATATTACGACCATTTGCAGAACAAGACACAGAATCTCTGTTCATCATTCTTAGCGACGTAGAGGTAAACGCTTTTCTCCCCATGTTTCCATTAAAGGACATCGAAGAAGCAAAAACATATCTTCACGAGAAACATACGGCAATTAATTCGGGGAAAACCCTGTTTTACTACGCTATTTGTTTGAAAGGTAACAATATACCTATCGGATATATCCATGTAAGCGGCGGTGATAGCTACGATCTAGGTTATGGACTAAGAAAAGAATTTTGGCACAAAGGTATATGTTCGGAAGCCTGCCGAGTAGTCATTGAAAAACTAAAACATATCGAAATACCCTATATCACGGCCACACACGACGTAAACAATCCAAGAAGCGGAAGGGTGATGCAAGCCATCGGTATGAAATACCGATATTCCTATAACGAATTGTGGCAACCTAAAAACAAATGGGTTACATTTCGAATGTATCAACTCAACTTAGACGGTCAAGAAAATAGAATTTATAAAAAATACTGGAACAAATATCCTATCCATTTTGTAGAAACAATTCCTAATAATACGCCAATAATCCAATGATTCAAAGTGCAATGGGAGAAATTACAGCAAAGTCTGCTCAATTCCATACAGATAGAGAAGAAAAATAGGGTATTCAGAATGTAATCTGATAGTATTTGACTGGATTTCAACTAAACCGCATATCTTTGTGAGTGGATTGAGGGAACTCTCTCCAAGACACTTTAAAAAAGAAGAAACGTTATGTTTATCTTATAGGTGAAAATGTAGGAAGTTTTCAAACCGATGCAAGAGATAGCATAGTGGTTCTTACGCATATAGCGTGGACTGCTATTGTTACATCTGCATCAAAGATTTCCTACGGCCTTCACTTAGACGTGACATAGTTGGCTCACGTTTTTCAATCTGTAAATTTAATAACCCGACAGAGCCAATAGGGAATTGTGCGGATATGAATAAACTTATCAATTCGGTTCTTTTAATTACGTGCCTGTTTATTGTAGCTTGCAGTGATGATAATATTGAAAATACACCAACACCATTCATTCTCGAAAAAGACTACTATGAAATACGACTAGAACGAAGTTCCACTTCTATTTCAATCACAAATGGCAGCGGAGACATCAGCTTGGACATAGAAAATGAAGACGTATTACAAGCCATTTATTCGAAATACAACGATGATTGGGAGGAAGATAACCTAAAAGGGCATATCAATCTGTATGGTATGCAGAAAGGAGTCACAACCTTGACTATTATTGACAATGTAACAAATGATGTGGAAAAAGTAGAGGTTAAAGTAACGGACTGCTATTTGGCATATACTATATCCGAGAGCAATTATCCGGCACTGGAAGCCAATACAACGCTCTTTTTCGTAAATAACCAAGAAAAAGAGTGCTATATTTTCGCCATAGACAAAATTCACGGACGGTTATCTGAACAACCGATAGCAAAAGGCAGCTACGAGTTTTTTGTCACACCCGACGATGCCCTACCTCAATTTAATGGCATTCCCGGTTTACATCTAAATATTACAGACAATGACGCTACGACAAAATCTTATGACTTTCAAATCAATGCAAACTCCTCACAAGTATTAAGTGTTATTCAAGCCTATTTGGGCGTAGAGTGGGGCAAACTCTTCGATAGTGTACATACAAAAAGTCCTGCGCCGATAGATATGACTATGAAACTGACTGTTCCTAATACAGATTATCAAATTACAGGAATGTTAAGCACTACATCTATACCAGAACATATATTGGATTGATGAATCGCTGTGGTTAAGCAGTTAAACCTACATATCCTATAAAGCAAACGAGAGAAAATGAACCGATTGTTCTTTTCGTTTGCTTTGTTTTTATCAATTCTCTTTACAAGCAAAGATAATTGGTCTTAAATATTGCTATATTTTTCGCATGCGTGGGGAAAATATGGGAAAATTTTAGGCAAAATAAAAAGCTAAATGATGATTGCTCAACACTTAGCTTTTATCTTTGTACCCAGAGCCGGGATCGAACCGGCATGGAGGTTAATCCACTGGTGTTTGAGACCAGCGCGTCTACCGATTCCGCCATCTGGGCTTAAATGCGGTGCAAAGATAAAAACAGATTTTGAATAAGACAAATAATCTCTGTTTTTTTTCAAAAAAAGTTATTCGAGCTATCTTTCTAATAAAAAATAGCTATTTTAGCAGAAGAATTAACATTAAAAAAACGACACGACTATGGAAAATAGATATTGTGTAATCATGGGAGGTGGTATCGGAAGTCGCTTTTGGCCTTTTAGCCGAAACAACAGACCCAAGCAATTCCTCGATTTTTTCGGGATAGGACGTTCTCTCCTCCAAATGAGTTATGACAGATTTATAAAAATAATACCCAAAGACCATATATTCATCGTCACAAACGAAATATATGTCGATTTGGTAAAAGAACAGTTACCCGATATCGCCGAAGAAAATATTTTGCTGGAACCGACCCGAAGAAATACAGCTCCCTGTATCGCTTGGGCCTCTTATCATATTCAGGCGCTCAACCCGAATGCCAATATCGTCGTAGCCCCTTCGGATCATCTCATTCTTAAAGAAGACGAATTTGCTCAATGCGTCAATCGCGGGCTCGATTTCGTATCAAAATATCCGGCGCTGCTCACCTTAGGTATAAAGCCCAATCGTCCTGAAACGGGATACGGATATATTCAGATAGGCGAAGATGCCGAAGATAACATAAAGACAGTAAAAACATTTACCGAAAAACCCAATCTCGAATTTGCTAAAATGTTTGTGGAGAGCGGCGAATTTTTCTGGAACTCCGGTATTTTCATTTGGAATGTACAGACAATTATCAAAGCGTTCCAACGGTTTTTACCCGATATTTCGAACCGATTCGAAGAAAACATCAAAGTATTCAACACGCCCGAAGAAAAACATTTTATCGACGAAAATTTCGCAGCCTGCCCCAGTATATCGATAGATTTTGGTATCATGGAAAAAGCCTCGAACGTATTTGTGCTTTGCGCAGAATTCGGGTGGAGCGATTTAGGCTCTTGGAGTGCGCTGTACGACCACTCACCCAAAAATAAAGACGAAAACGTAACTCAAAACTGCAAAGCGTTACTCTACAACACAACGGGCAGTGTCATAGCCGTTAAGGGGGAAAAATTGGTCGTTGTCGAAGGACTTCACGATTACATCATAGCCGAAGCCGATAATGTGCTGCTCATCTGCCCCAAAAGCGAAGAACAGAAAATAAAACAATTCGTGACCGACGCAAAAATGGCTTATGACGATTCGTTCATTTAGCATGCTGGCAAATCATAAAAATAAAAAAGCCCGGATTGTACCGGGCTTTTTTATTTTCGTCAAACTATTTTATCTAAAAAAATTTCGCGGGATTTCCCCAAATATCCGATAGTAAATTGTTGGCCAAACGGCTGGCCCCGATTCTGAAATATTCATTAGTCAACCATTTCTCACCGAGCACTTCTTTCACCACACAATAATACTTCACAGCATCGGCTGTTGTAGAAATTCCACCGGCAGGCTTAAACCCGATCATCGTCCCGGTCTGCTCATAATATTCCTTAATGGCCTGACACATCACATAAGCGGCTTCGAGAGTCGCAGCCGGCTCGCTCTTACCCGTAGAAGTCTTTATGAAATCGGCTCCCGAGTATATAGACAACAAAGAAGCCTTCTTAATATTAGAAGCCGTTTTTAAGGCTCCTGTTTCGAGGATCACTTTCAAATGAGCATCTCTACAAGTTTGTTTGAGTTCTTCGATTTCTTGGCACATTTCCTCGTAATTTCCGCCTAAAAAATTACCCACATTGATGACGATATCTATTTCATCGGCTCCATCGCCGAGAGCCAAAGCCGTCTCGGCTACTTTCACCTCGGTAAAAGTCTGCGAAGTGGGAAAACCACCGGACACGGCAGCGATATTCACAGAAGACACATCGAGATTGGCGCGAACCGTACCCGCGAAATTAGGATACACGCAAATCGCGGCTACGCTGGGCATCTCCGGATGCTCCTCTTCGAAATCGTTCACTCGTTTGGTAAACTTAGTAATCGAATCGGTATTATCCTCTGTATGCAACGAAGTCAGATCGATACAGCTGAACAAAAACTTATATACATCGGGAGTACTGTTCGTTGCCAAATTATCCCGCACGATCTTTTCTACGGCCGCTGCCACTTGTGCATCGTCTAAATCGGTTTTATACCGACTCAACATTTCTTCGTATCTATCCATTTTTTGTTAATTTAGGATTGTTGATATGTCTTGTTTTATCTCTATTTGTCTTCTTCTCCATATTCTTTTCAAAAGCAGAGGTCAAATCTACCCCTGTTTGGTTGGCAAGGCACAGCAATACCCAGAAAACATCGCACAATTCGTCTGATAAATCACTGTTCTCCTCCCCCGATTTAAACGACTGATCGCCGTACCGACGGGAAATGATACGCGCCACCTCTCCCACTTCTTCGGTCAATATAGCCATATTCGTCAATTCGCTGAAATATCTCACGCCAACGCTTTTAATCCATTTATCGACCTGTTCCTGCGCTTCTTTTATCGTCATAAGATCACTCCTTGTTTTTCGTATCCATACAAATCGTTACCGGCCCGTCGTTCACGAGTTCTACCTGCATGTCGGCGCCGAAGACACCCGTAGCCACCGTTTTGGAAATTTCCTCCGAAAAACGACGGCAAAAAGCCTCGTACATAGGGACAGCGTGCTCATGTCCGGCCGCCCGGATATAAGAGGGCCTGTTCCCCTTCTTGGTCGATGCCATTAACGTGAACTGACTAACAATCATCACTTCTCCGTTCATATCGATTAAAGATCGGTTCATAACCCCGTTCTCATCGTCAAAGATACGCAGATTAGCACATTTCTTCACCAACCATTCGATATCCGACGATTCGTCGCTATCTTCCACTCCCAACAAAATCAAAAGACCGGCTTCTATGGAGGAATGTAATTCTCCGCCTATCCGCACCGAAGCCCTCTTCACTCTTTGAACGACTACTCTCATAGGAAATTCATTTCTTATCATGCAAAGATAGAGAAAGGAGTGTACAAGATAAAACGAATACACTCGTTTTTCATTCCGAATCGCATCCTATTTTCGCATTAGACAAAGATAATGTAAATCCAAAACAGAAGCAAACTTACTTGATTATACGTAGTATAACGGCTTTGAAAGCCGGCCATAAAGGAGCAGAAAACTAAAAACTTGAAAATCAAATAATTATAGTTTAAATCAAATATTTTTTTATGATTTTAGCTTTCGCCGCCCCCACGACTGCCACCAAATCAGATTCCGAAGCCTCCTTAATCCGCTTCACACTCTTGAAATGAGATAGCAACAAATCCCGACTCTTGGGGCCGATACCGGGAATGGAATCTAACGCCGACTTCACCTGCCCTTTACTCCGTTTATTTCGATGAAATGTAATACCGAACCGGTGAGCCTCGTCTCGCATGTGCTGAATAACTCGTAACGACTCCGAATTCTTGTCTATATAAAGAGGCAAGGAATCTCCGGGAAAATAAATTTCCTCTAAACGCTTGGCAATACCCACTATCGAAACTTTACCCCTCAATCCAAGAGCGTCGATCGACTCCAAAGCCGCACTCAATTGCCCTTTCCCGCCATCGACAATAATCAACTGCGGTAACTCCTCTCCTTCATCGAGCAAACGATGATACCGGCGATAAATAATCTCACGCATGGAAGCAAAATCGTCAGGCCCCACGACAGTCTTAATATTGAAATGGCGATAGTCTTTTTTCGATGGTTTCGCCTTCTTGAACACCACACATGAGGCGACCGGATTCGTACCCTGTATATTTGAATTGTCGAAACATTCCATGTGCCACGGCAATTCGGGCAACCTGAAATCCTGTTGTATCCGGGTCAATATCCGCATGACTCGCTGTTCTGGATTCAGCTTCTCGCTTTGTTTCAATCGATCTACCTTATATTGCTTCACATTCTGCTCCGATACCGCGAGTAATTTTTTCTTATCCCCCCTTTGCGGAACGACAAATTCAAGGTCAACAAAATCAGACTCCGGCAAAAACGGTACAAGAGCCTCCTTAGCCCGACTTCCGAATCGGGAACGTAATTCGGCAATACCCAATGACAAAATTTCAGAAGCCGATTCATCGAGCTTTTTCTTATACTCGATAGTAATACTTTGTACAATCGAGCCACCTCGCACGTGCATATAATTCACAAAAGCTACCCCCTCGTCCTCATCGTAAGAAAAGACATCGATTTCGTGCAAAGCCGGATTCACGATAACCGATTTAGCTTTATACTTCTCGATTAAATCGTATTTTTCCTTAACAACCTGAGCTTCCTCGAAACGCAGCTCGGCAGACAGGGCCGACATCTCTTCCAACAAATGGTTACTCAACTGGTGTATGTCTCCGTTGAGAATCTGACGCACCTGTTCGATATATCCGTTATATTCTTGTTCCGATATTTTGCCTACACAACACCCTTTGCAATTTTTAATGTGATATTGCAGACAAACCCGAAAACGATTTTTTTCGATATTTTCAGGTGTCAATGCATAATTGCATGTGCGAATAGGATATAATTCTCGAATTAACCCCAACACGGTTTTCGCCAAGTGTACATTGGCATACGGGCCATAATATTTCGAACCGTCCTTATAAACTTTGCGAGTTAGAAACACCCGAGGAAAATGTTCGTTCCGCAAACAAATCCACGGATAAGTCTTGTCGTCTTTCAACAAAACGTTATACCGAGGCTTGTATGCTTTGATAAGGCTGTTTTCAAGATGCAAAGCATCTTCCTCGGTCTTGACGACGATATATTGAAGATCATAAATATTTTTGACGAGAATATTAGTCTTAGGCGAATCATGCACCTTATTGAAATAAGAAGACACACGACGTTTCAGATTCTTCGCCTTACCTACATAAATAATCTTTCCCGTTTTATCGAAATATTGGTATACGCCCGGGGTATCCGGTAAAAGGGCGAGCTTATTCTTAATATTTTCGTTTTTATCGATCAATCCGTATCAATATTTTATCAGAGATTCGATTTCCACATCGTTCGGAAATAAACTCCTTCCTTTCAAAAACTCCAATTCAACGAGAAAATTGACATAGACTTTCTTCGGGTTGAATCGTTTTACCAAATTATAAGCGGCCAACATAGTCCCACCTGTCGCCAACAAATCATCGTGCAATAAAACAACATCGTTTTCACAAAGGGCATCCTTGTGAATCTCTATGACATCTACGCCATACTCTTTGGTATAACTTTCCTGCCAAGTTTCAGCAGGAAGTTTTCCCGGTTTGCGCATAGGCACGAATCCGGCTCCGATACGCGTCGCTAATATAGGCCCCATAATAAAACCGCGAGACTCTATACCCACTACTTTCGTAATACCCTTTTCGGCATATATGGCAGTAAGCATATCCGACAATTCCCTCAAACAATCCGCATCTTTGAAAACTGTTGTCAAATCTCTAAAAACAATTCCCTTTTGAGGAAAGTCAACAACATCGCGAATCTTACTTTTAATAATCTCTACACTCATTTTATTTTTATTGTTTTATTCGTTCTATCCCTTTATTTAAAGGCTTTCTAGCGATTTGTTTCACGTGAAACATTAACGTCCCACCAACAGCAGCAATATATTTATATCGCTCGGCGAAATACCCGGTATGCGCGAAGCCTGCGCTATGGTCTCGGGATCTATTCTTTCCAATTTCTGACGAGCTTCGGTCGATAATGCATGTATCTGGCTATAATCGAATTTCCCTCGTATGCGAATATGTTCCAAACGAGAAATTTTATCGGCAATCATTTTCTCCCTATCGATATAACCTTGATACTTCATCTTAATCTCGGCAGCCTCTACAATTTCTTCTCTGCGATTCTTTATAACAGAAATTTCTTGTTTCAACGCAGGAACCAATGTCGAAAGTTTGGCCATATCCAACTGGGGACGTAATATCAAATCGATCAATCGCACCCCCTGTTTCAAGGGAGCTGTTCCCAGAGCTTCCAAACCTTCGTTTATATAGGCCGGTTTTATAGAATAGTTTTGCGCAAACCGAATCAACCGGTCCACGCTATCCCGTTTCGCCGTCAACAAATCATATCGCTCCCGTTTCGCCAACCCTAACCGATAAGCTCGCTCGGTAAGGCGCATATCGGCATCGTCCTGACGCAACAAAATACGATATTCGGCTCTCGAAGTGAACATACGATAAGGTTCATCGACACCTTTTGTCACCAAATCGTCGATCAAAACCCCTATATAGGCTTCGTCCCGCCCCAATGTAAACGGAGCACCTCCGTGACAATTGATATGAGCGTTTATTCCGGCGATAAGCCCCTGTCCTCCGGCCTCTTCATACCCCGTCGTACCATTGATTTGTCCCGCAAAGAAAAGATTGGAAATCTGTTTAGTTTCCAAATTATGATTTAATTGTGTAGGATCGAAATAATCATATTCGATCGCATAACCGGGACGATATATGCGCACATCTCGCAATGCCGGAATTTCTTGCAAAGCCTTTACCTGAATATCCAAAGGCAACGACGAAGAAAAACCGTTCAAATAATATTCCTGCGTAGTCTCCCCTTCTGGTTCGAGAAACAACTGGTGTTCCGTTTTATCGGGAAATGTCACTATTTTTGTCTCTATACTGGGACAATAGCGAGGTCCGATACTTTGTATCTGACCGTTATACAAAGGCGAATCGGGCAGACCTGCACGCAATATATCGTGTACTTGTTCATTCGTATAAATAGTCCAACAGCTACGTTGTTTCAACGGACGAGGCTGGAAATCGAGGAAAGAAAACTTGTGAAAATCGTCCTCTCCCCTCTGCTCGGTCGCCTCCTCGAAATGAATACTCCGGCCATCGATTCGAACCGGTGTTCCCGTTTTCATGCGTCCGGCGGTAAAACCCAGCTCCACGAGCTGTTCGGTAATACCGTGTGATGCCGGCTCCGAGATACGCCCCCCTTGCAGTCGGGTACGACCGATATGCATCAAACCGTTCATAAAAGTACCGGTCGTCAACACCACGCATTTCGCCGTAAACGTCACGTTCATATCCGTCACCACGCCCGTCACGCGCCCTTCTTTCACAAGAATCTGATTAACAGAGTCTTGCCACATATATAGATTCTCCGTATTTTCCAAAATAGAACGCCATGTAGCAATAAACTTGGTTCGGTCGCTCTGCGAACGAGGACTCCACATGGCCGGACCTTTCGAGCGGTTCAGCATTCTGAATTGTATCGCCGTCTCATCGGTCACAATCCCCATGAATCCGCCCAACGCATCAATCTCACGAACAATCTGCCCTTTGGCGATACCACCGACCGCAGGATTACAGCTCATCTGAGCTATCTTATTCATATCCATAGTAATAAGCAGGGTTTTCGAACCAAGATTGGCCGAAGCGCACGCCGCTTCACACCCGGCATGCCCTGCACCCACCACTATCACATCGTAATTAAAATCCATCGTATATTATTTCTCCATGACTTTTATCGAGAAAGAACCCTCCCCCGCTACATAGAAATCAGAAATATATTCAATCACCTCAGCTTCAAAGCCTCGTTCTCATGACGAGTCATCATCTCACGCTCACCCGGGCCTTTATCGTTGATACCGCACAAATGCAAAACACCGTGTATGATAATCCGATGAAGCTCTTCGTCATAATCGGTTCCGAACTGTTCCGCATTGGAACGGACAGTATCCACGCTGATAAATATATCACCGCTTATTTTATCGCCCTCGGTATAGTCAAACGTAATCACATCGGTATAATAGCCATGCTGCAAATAAGCCTTATTCACTTCGAGAATCTTCTCATCGGAACAAAAGATATAGGCTATATCTCCGCATTTTTTCCCATACCCCGAAGCGACACGACGTATCCAATCGGTCGTTTCTCTCTTTTTTATCGCCGGCATCTTGACGTCTTCGGCAAAATAACTCACAGCCATGACTTTATCTCTTTTATCTTATAAAACACTCGCAACGCACAGCTACGGAGGCCGAATCCTCGGTTATACGAGGTACGAACCCATTTCCGCATACTCTGCAAAGATAGTGCAATTCTGCGAATAAGAATTACTTGAAGAAGAAATAAGAAACCGTAATAGCCGAAATAGCCCCTATCACATCGGCCAGCAAAGCGTAGCTGACCGCATAGCGGGTCTTACGCACCCCTACGCTACCGAAATAGACCGCCAAGATATAAAAGGTCGTGTCGGTCGATCCTTGCACGGTACAAGCTACCCTACCCACAAAGGAGTCTACGCCATAAGCCGACATCGCATCGACCATCATACCTCGCGAACCGCTACCACTCAACGACTTCATCAAAGCCGTAGGCAATGCTCCTACAAATTCGGTATCTATTCCCAACCAACCGAAAACCGTAGCAAAACCCTCGACAATATAATCCATCGCTCCCGATGCCCGGAATATCCCGATAGCCACGAGAATAGCCACTAAATAGGGTATGATCATAACCGCCGTCTTAAAACCCTCTTTCGCACCCTCTATAAAAGCATCATAAACATTGATTCGCTTGACAAACCCCGCCACGATAAAAATTACGATAATCGTAAACAGAATACTATTGGCTGCAAAAGCCGAATAAGACGAAATCTTCTCTTCCGGCAAAGAAGAGAAATAATAAAACACCCCGCCCACAAAAGCGGTAAGCCCCAATCCCCATAGCAGAATTACCCGGTCGAATATATTGATTCGCTGTTTGATACATAATGCCAAAAGACCCACGAACGTCGCCATGAACGTGGCGATTAAAATAGGCAAGAAAACGTCCGAAGGATTGGCTGCCCCCATCTGTGCCCGATAAGTCATCACCCCGATAGGAATCAAGGTCAACCCCGAAGCGTTCAAAACCAAGAACATCAGCATGGCATCGGTCGCCGTGTCCTTCTTGGGATTCAACTCTTGCAACTCTCTCATCGCCTTCAATCCCAATGGAGTAGCAGCATTGTCCAACCCCAACATATTGGCAGAAACATTCATGAACATCGACCCCAAAGCCGGATGCCCTTTGGGAACTCCCGGGAAAAGTCGGGAAAACAACGGACTGATCCAACGCGACAAAACAGCGACTACCCCACCCCGCTCCCCTATTTTCATAAGTCCGAGCCACAACGTAAGAACACCTGTCAAACCCAAAGAAATATCGAATGCGCTCCGAGCCGAGGAAAACGAAGCATTCATAATATCGGTCCAGATTCCCGTGTTTCCATATACGAAAGTCTGTACCACCGCCACCACAAAAGCAATAACGAAAAATGCGATCCAAATGTAATTGAGAACCATGCCGAGACTGTTTTCAAATTATCTTTCTAAAAAACGAACATAGCACAAACCCTGAGTAAAAACAAATTTACTTGACGATGACAACACATAATCTATGTTTCGTAGCTTCACTACAAAAATAGTCATTTTAAGCAAATCCACTCTTTTTCTTTCCTCAAAAAAGGATTTACACCCAACCCAAAGAACCGACAATTCTATTTCTTCTTGATTCCCGCATTCCAATTTTTATCATATACGACTATATATCAATCATTTATTCAAATTTTATCTTCCTGAGAATCGAATATTTTCCATCACCTTGCCGCCTATCGGCAAATTTTTCAATAGAACTCTTCAAAATTAACATCTAAAAACATTGTCAAAAACAACTATTATCATAAAACCGAAAGAGAAAATTTCAGCCAATAATTTACACATTATTTTTAACTTTATTTCAACAAATTAAAATCCACACCCGCAACCTTATATTAAAAATTAAATTTGAACAAAAGAAAAATTTGATTCCGCTACATGCAATTTTTATCTTTGTAAAAAATCAAGCATCTTCAATCATGCACACAGCACAAGACATAGAGCAAGCGATTCGGGCGGAAGCCAACCCCGACAAAGTAAAAACCCTCTCTGGATTCTTTAAAACCGGAAAAGGAGAATATGGCGAGCAAGACATATTCATCGGCATCCCCGTTCCTGTAACACGCAGTATCGTCAAACAATACTTAGATACCCCGCTCGACCAACTCGAAATCCTGTTACACAACCCGGTTCACGAGTTGCGCATGGCCGCCTTGTTATGTATGGTCGAACAATTCAAAAAAGCCGATGCCAACCGTCGAGAAGCGATATACCACACCTATTTATCCAATACCGCATATATCAACAACTGGGATTTGGTCGATTTATCCGCAGCACAAATCGTCGGAGGCTATCTCGAAGAACAAGACCACACCCCACTCTATCGGCTGGCCCAAAGCAGCCTCATCTGGGAACAGCGCATTTCGATTGTCTCCACTTGGCAATGGATCCGCAAAGGCCGTTTTGACGACACCCTCGCTATTGCCGATATTCTCTTGTACAACAAACATGACCTAATCCGCAAAGCCGTAGGTTGGATGCTGCGAGAGGTCGGAAAAAAAGATAAAATCCGACTCTGCACTTTCCTCGACACCCGCTATCGCGATATGCCTCGAACCATGCTTCGCTACGCCATTGAAAAATTCTCGCCCGAAGAACGACGACATTATATGCAGAAATAACATAAACAACGCACGACCATATACAAGCCTTGAATGAGATTCCAAAAATCTATCGACTACAATCCCGCCACCCCCAATGAAGGAATTTAAAATGCATCTGTCCTTTATCTGCCTCGATGACAACATTACCTCATAACTCGGCTCAGCCTATAAATTAGTGAGGATATCGACCCAATAGGAAATCAAAGGGAATCGTCTTTCAAATTCTCTCTTGTGTTCGCAGGTAGAGATAAAAAGAATATTCGAAGCAGCATCTTAGTCCTCTCCTCTTGCCGTGGTGGCTCGTGATATTACGAAGGAATCGCACGTAAATCGAAGCAGGAGCGAAGGCGGAAATACATCTCAACCTCTCCCTGCCGTGTCCCGTAGCATTGCGGGGCACTATGTTAGCCATATAGAGGAGACACCGAAGAAACGATAGTTGGGGTTGAAAAAGATCATTTGATTGTAGAGTTCAACCCCCTCGCCCTATGGGCACTCCCCCTATCTCATCTACGATGAGCAGAGGGAGAGGATTGAAAGTATCACATTAACAATTTTTACTCCTTCGGAGCTTTATGGGGATTCACCTCCTCCATTGCCGTGCCCCGTAGCATTACGGGGTGTGGCGTTAGCCATATAGGGGAGGTGTCACAAAGTGACGGAGGGGTTAAAAATATTACATCATTCTTGCTTATGGGGTTGAAACCAACATCTCATCAGGCTGTTTGTATCGGATATTCAACCCCCTCGCCCTGCGGGCACTCCCCCTATATTCCTTACAGGAACACCCCGTAATGCTACGGGACGCGGCAGGGGGAGAGGGAGATACACTACCCTGTTCCTGTTATCGAAGGTATTCACACTTCTCTCCTATATTTTGCGTTGCAAAGTACAAGGGGAGAAGGAGCAATACACTTTTAAACAAGAATCAAACTCTCCCCAAAAGTCCGGTATGCAGTTATCTACAAAAATTCCATAGCTAAAATACATGTCTACCCCTCGGATTCTCTACTGAACTCATAGCTCAGGTACACCGGCTTACCCTCTACTCTTTTCACAAAAAAAACGGGAACTTCACGAAGCTCCCGTTTTTAAACACATGATGAATTCTATTATTTAATAACCAAGCGATGGTTGTGTTCGTTGCCGTTTAGAGTGATACGAATCAGATAGATTCCGGGATTCAAACCTTCCACAGAAACAGATTGTGCAGGCATAGCGACCTCTTTTACCAAACTGCCTTGCAAATCATAAATAACGATATTCGAAACACTTTCCGGCAAGTTGATATTGCCTTGCGCAGGATTAGGCCAAAACAATTTCTCAACAGCTACACGCTCTATCGATGTGGCTTTCTCCTCTTCATAGGAGCCGATGGCCGGATTAGTCGCCGAACGAGATTTGCCGCGTTGGTCCACTGTGGGAACACCTTCTACCAAAATACCGGCTCCGGCTGCGATACCGTCGGCTGCAATAGCGATATTTTTGGTCGTACCCTCATTGAGAGCCGGGACAGGTTCATCTTCCGCAAACAGTTTCTGATCGGTATAAACTACATTATCCACAAATTCGTCGGTAGTTACAGGTGTACCTTCGGCTATCGTACCGTAAATATTGTGACTACCGGCAAGTGTACAACTGTTATGCGTATACACATCAGCAATACCGCTTACACCACCGACAACAATATTATTATACAAGTTGAAACCACCATTCGATGCAGAGTGGATACCTGTGCCATACGATTCATTCTTCAACTCGTTCCCCACAAATGTACTGTTGTAGACATTAATGGTAGCGGCTTGACAAGCCAACGCTCCACCACCACCGGTACCACCTACATTTTTGTAGAAAGTACAATTCGTGAAAACTCCATCGGGCACTTTCGCAAGAATAGCACCACCATGAGCCGTACAAGTATTTTCCCCGAAATAGGTATTCGACACCTTACAGCTGTTAATATCTGCCGCCGTCATTGATGCATACCAAGCTCCACCAGAGCCACCACTACCTTCTACTGCATTAGCTTCAAAAGAGCAATTCTCAACAGTAACATCACCCATCCAAGTAAGCAATGCCCCACCGCCACCTTTTGCTGCCGTAGACTTATTTTGGGTAAAGGTAGAATTTTTAATAGTCAAAACTCCATTTGTCGCGATATCATTTTTTTGACTTATTGCACCCCCATAACGAGTCGTTGAATTTTGAGTAAACGTACAATTCACTATTTCCGCCGAAGCTCCTGCTTTTTGCAAGAATATGGCACCTCCGTCACTCTTAGCACCGGTAACCGTATTACCCGTGAAAACACAATCGGTAAAATAGTTAGTGCTACCCGAACAAGCAACGGCGCCACCGTGAGTCGTATTGGTATTATTCTCAAACGTACAACCCGTAAAACGACCCGTCACACCGCTGTTGGTATATAACGCACCACCGGCACTCGTACCCGAAAGGCCTTTAAAAATACAGTTCGTAAGCGTAATATCGCCGCATGCCATAATACCGGCAGCATAACCGTTTTTCGCCTTTTCGAAAATCAGGTTCTCGCCGGTGAGCGTACCGTTTGCACCTACCAAAATAGTAGCCGACCAAGTAGCCATAGTCGTTTCCGTATCGACCAAAGCCGTACCGTCACCACCGTAGAGTGTACAGTTTTTCAACGTAAGCGATATTAATTCCGCTCCATCTTCGGGTTCGTAAAGCCCGATTTTAAAAATACGATAATTAGAGACTCCCGGCTTGGCCACGGAAATCGTTTTTCCTTTACCGTCGATAGTCAGGTTTTTGTCGATCAAAATCGTTTCGGGAATCGTAACGGTGGTCTCATCACCGATAGACAGCTCGATGACCGACCCACCCGGTGCATTCGCCACGACATAAGGGAGAGTTCCTTCTTCGTCTACACCTCCCGATGTTTTGGTCACCAATAAATTTTCGGCAAAAGCCGCACTCGAAAACAAATACAGAGCACAGCTCACTAAAAGTAATTTGTTTTTCATAATAACACTTTTTAGAATTGACAAGAAATGAAATAATTATTTTTGTGCAAGTATAATATTTTTTTATTTATATACAAAGTATTTCGTTTACTTTCTTTCTAAATTCTATAATTTTCTATTTGAATCAAAAATGAAACATAAAAGAAAAAGAAATGAAACACAAACACACAAAAAAAGGAGTGGCAATCGCCACTCCTTTAACCCCTACGATAGGAAATCTATTATTTCTTCATAACTTCTGCCACCTTTTCCTTCATTGCCTCTTCGCGCAAATCGCGAGCGACAATCGTGCCGTCGGGAGCAAACAAAATGATATGGGGGATTCCTTGAATACCGTATAATTCGGTAGGAATCTGCTGTGCATTGATAATCTGAGGCCAAACGATTCCCAGTTCCTTTATAGCTTTTTGAGTATCTTCTACCTTATCCCAAACGGCTACACCCAAGACATCGAGTCCTTTACTATGATATTTATCGTACAACTCCTTGATATTGGGAATTTCGGCCCGACAAGGACCACACCAAGATGCCCAGAAGTCTACCAAAACATATTTTCCTTTTCCTACATAATCGGAAAGCGAAGCCTTGCTGCCGTCCGGTTGCTCGATCGTGAAATCGGTAAACATAGCGCCTTCGGCCGTCTTTTTCAATATCTCCTGTTGCTGGATCATCATTTTTATAAGCGGATTGGCCTTCAAGGTTTCGCCGGCGAGATTAAGCACGGAATCGAATTGAACCGGTTCCAAATTCCAGTTGGCAATAGCCCATGCACCTACGGCATTGTCTTTATTTCTATCGAAATTCTCGGACATCACTCGGTTAAATTCGGGCATAATAGTATTCGTTTGGAAGTCTTGCCAAGCCTCGCGAAGCTCTTCTTCGGACAATCCTTTCTGCATAATTTCCTGTTGTTTGGCGATAATCGTATTCTGCAAAGAATCCATATCGGACATAAACAAAGCGAAACTATCGTTCAGAGGAGTACCCGAACGTTTATCGGTCTCTCCCATTTCAACAGCGATATCGCCGTTTTCAAGAACCAACTCCATACGATACGGACGTGATTGTATCTGGCAAATCAATGCGGTATCCGCTTTACCGGTAAACGTAAACTTACCATTAGCAATCACCGCGCTATCCAATACATTGCGGGATGCCATATCGGTCAAATAAACTTTATTTCCGTTCAACGTTGTATCGGAAACCGTTCCGTTAATCGTGTAAGAAGACGGATGCGTACCACAGGACACAACCGTTGCAGCCGTAACGGCCAATAAGAAAAAATTACTGTTCTTCATATTTATTTTTATTGATAATTGTAACAAAAAAACGACGCAAAACGAAAACAACGGCAAGCTCGTTCGATCAAGCCGAGTGTAGCCTATTTTCGCGCTTATTGCAAAGATAGATATATTTTAAGAAAAAACACACGATTTACTTTCTTTAAGCATTCGGGAGCTTCCCCGGCAACAGACTATACATTAAAGAAATATTTCCTTATTAGCTTGTTTATTCCGCATACTTCATTTAATTTTGCATGGTGTAAATTTGCATAAATTTCATTTACAACAAATAATAACTTAAATTCAAATCCTATGTGGTTAAGTAACTCGTCCATAGGACGAAAAGTAGTCATGAGTATTACCGGACTCTTTCTCGTCCTATTTCTAACGTTTCACATGTGTATGAACTTAGTGGCGTTAATCAGCCCTGCCGGCTACAATGCCGTTTGCCAATTTTTGGGAGCCAACTGGTATGCTTTGGCAGGAACTGTCATTCTCGCTGCCGGAGCCGTTCTTCACATTGTCTACGCATTTTGGTTGACCTTGCAAAACCGGAAGGCGCGCGGTAACGACCGTTATTTGGTAAACACTCGCCCGCAAACCGTAGAATGGGCATCTCAAAACATGCTCGTTTTGGGTATCATCGTTTTGTTGGGATTGGTTTTGCACCTCTTCAACTTTTGGTACAAAATGCAGCTCAACGAAATCGTCGGTCATTTGCCCGAAGTAAATCCTCACGACGGAATCGCCTTGATCCGCGAAACATTCGGTTGCCCGATCTATGTAGTTATTTATCTCATTTGGTTCGTTGCTTTGTGGTTCCATCTCACTCATGGATTTTGGAGTGCCATGCAAACCATCGGTATCAACAACCACGTATGGTTCAACCGTTGGAAATGTATCTCCAACATTTTCGCAACAATCATCTGCTTAGGCTTTGCCGCCGTTGCCATCTCTTTCTATGTGATGAGCCTGACCGGTTGCGGAACTTGCACCCTTTAATAAACCAAACTATTTATTCACAGAAAAACAATTGTTATGTCTACCATAGATTCTAAAATACCCGAAGGCCCATTGGCCGAAAAGTGGACCAATTATAAAGCTCACCAAAAATTGGTGAACCCGGCCAACAAACGCCGTCTTGACATTATCGTCGTAGGTACGGGGCTTGCCGGTGGCTCTGCTGCTGCCACTCTCGGCGAGTTGGGTTTTAATGTATTGAACTTCTGCATTCAAGATTCACCTCGTCGCGCCCACTCTATCGCCGCTCAGGGAGGTATCAATGCCGCCAAAAACTATCAAAACGACGGAGACTCGGTATATCGTTTATTCTACGACACCATCAAAGGTGGCGACTATCGTGCCCGCGAAGCCAACGTTTACCGTCTGGCCGAAGTATCGAACAACATCATAGACCAATGCGTGGCACAAGGCGTTCCCTTTGCCCGCGAATATGGGGGTCAATTGGCTAACCGTTCTTTCGGTGGCGCTCAGGTATCTCGTACATTCTATGCCAAAGGCCAGACCGGACAACAGCTGTTGTTAGGTGCATATGCATCGCTCAACCGTCAGGTGAAAAAAGGTACGGTAAAACAATTTACACGTTACGAGATGCTCGACCTCGTGATTATCGACGGTCGCGCGCGCGGTATCATCGCCCGTAATCTGGTTACCGGAGAGATTGAAAGATTCGCGGCACACGCTGTCGTTATCGCTACCGGCGGATACGGAAACGTTTATTTCCTTTCGACCAACGCTATGGCATCGAATGGCTCGGTAGCCGTTCAATGTTATCATAAAGGTGCTTATTTCGCCAACCCGGCTTATGCTCAGATTCACCCCACTTGTATTCCCGCACACGGCGAGTTCCAATCGAAACTGACTTTGATGTCGGAGTCGTTGCGTAACGACGGTCGTATCTGGGTTCCGAAGAAAAAAGAAGATGCCGAAGCTATCCGTGCCGGCAAATTGAAACCGACCGATATCAAAGAAGAAGATCGCGACTACTACTTGGAACGTCGTTATCCGGCTTTCGGTAACCTTGTTCCCCGCGACGTAGCTTCTCGCGCAGCCAAAGAACGTTGCGATGCCGGTTATGGCGTAGGAGCTACGGGTTATGCCGTTTACCTCGATTTCAAGGAAAGTATCGAACGCTTGGGTAAACAAGCTATACAAGGTCTCGACCACCACGTGATCGAAAGTTTGGGAGGAGAACAAGCCGCTATCCAAATAAAAGGAAAAGAAGCCGTAGCCAGCCGTTACGGAAACCTCTTCCAGATGTATGAAAAAATCGTCGATGATAATCCCTATGAGACTCCTATGATGATTTATCCCGCATCGCACTACACGATGGGCGGTATCTGGGTGGACTACGAATTGATGACTTCCATTCCCGGTCTGTTCGCTATCGGTGAAGCCAACTTCTCGGACCACGGAGCCAACCGTTTGGGTGCTTCGGCTTTGATGCAAGGTCTTGCCGACGGTTATTTCGTACTTCCCTATACGATTCAAAACTATTTGTCCGACCAAATCCAAGTTCCCCGTTTCTCGATCGACCTGCCCGAATTTGTAGAAGCCGAAAAAGCGGTAAAAGCTCGTATCGCCCGTTTAATGAATATCAAGGGGAAACGTTCGGTAGACTCCATACACAAAGAGTTAGGACGTATCATGGTAGACTATGTGGGCATGGGACGTAACAAAGCCGGATTGGAAACTGCTCTTGAAAAAATCGAAGAGGTGAAGAAAGAATTCTACACCAACGTGCGTATTCCCGGCGAAGCCAATACACTGAACGTAGAGCTCGAAAAGGCTTTGCGCGTGGAAGACTTCCTCGAAATAGGCAAATTGATGGCCCTCGATGCTCTCAACCGCGAAGAATCTTGCGGCGGACACTTCCGTGAAGAATATCAAACAGAAGAAGGAGAAGCAAAACGTGACGATGAACACTTTATGTATGTAAGCTGCTGGAAATATCAAGGCGAAGACAAAAAGCCCGAATTATTGAAAGAAGAACTGAAATACGAAGCTATCAAAGTTCAACAACGTAACTACAAGAAATAATTTGTTTAATCGCCGTTTTAATTCCGGTATAACACGATAAAGTTATGGAAAAAACAATAAATATAACACTCAAAGTTTGGCGCCAGAAAGGTCCCAAAGAAAAAGGTAGATTTGAGGAATATAAACTTAATGGTGTATCTACCGACAGCTCTTTCCTCGAAATGCTCGACTTGCTCAACGAGCAACTGATTAACGAAGGCAAAGAGCCTGTAGTATTCGACCACGATTGCCGCGAAGGTATTTGCGGTATGTGTTCGCTCTATATCAACGGACACCCCCACGGGCCCGACACCAGCGTTACCACTTGCCAATTGCACATGCGTAAATTCAAAGACGGAGACGTAATCACCGTAGAACCGTGGCGTTCGGCCGGATTCCCCGTTATTCGCGACTTGATGGTAGACCGTCGTGCATTCGACAAAATACAGCAAGCCGGAGGATATATCTCGGTAAACACGGGCGGTGCACAAGATGCCAACGCAATTCCCATCTCCAAAATCGATGCCGACGAGGCTATGGACTCGGCTACTTGTATCGGTTGCGGAGCTTGCGTAGCAGCTTGTAAAAACGGTTCGGCCATGTTGTTCGTTTCGGCTAAGGTAAGCCAATTCGCTCTGCTGCCGCAAGGCCGCGTAGAGGCTGCCGAACGCGCTCGTGCTATGGTTGCCAAGATGGACGAATTGGGATTCGGTAACTGTACCAACACCGGTGCTTGTGCCGCCGAATGTCCCAAAAACATTTCGTTGACGAATATCGCCCGTTTGAACCGCGAGTTCATTTGCGCTAAACTGAAAGATTAAAAATCCTAAGTTCATATCTTGAAAACTATCCCGGATTTTCGGGATAGTTTTTTTTATACCCCTACCCGGAAACTGCGGCATGTCGTCATCGAGATGACTGAAAAATTGTATTTCCCAAATAGCGAATTATTTCTATCTTTGTCACTACGAAGATAAGATGCGGTTCGGCGTAGCCAAACCGGAAACAGGTTTTCCGTTTGTCTCTGCTTTCACCTTTTCGTATCTTTGGGAGCTATTCTATTTTCTATCGGTCATGAAACGGGGTTTTATATACACTATATTATTATCGATATTACTCGGCTCATGTAACCATCATGACACCGAAAAAGCTGAAATCCTCTATCAAAACGGTGTGGAGATGGAAAAGCGTTATATGCCCGATTCAGCCGTCATTTTCTATCATAAAGCATTAAAACGACTCGACGAATCGAACGACAACGAGTTAAAGAGTAAAATATACAATCAACTCGGGGACCTTCTTCTGGAACACAACATTTACGAAACCGCTCGAAGCGCCTACCAACAAGCTCTATATGTTTCGAAAGAATTGGCGGACAAGAGCAATCTTTCCCACGCCTATCGGGGCATAGGGAAATACCATTTTCTCTATAAAGACCGTGACAGCGCCTTTTACTATTTCGAAAAACCGATCGGATTTTTCCCGGAAATAAAAAATCGGGAAGAACGTTCCTCGGTCTATAATAATCTGACAAGCGCCTATAAATTGAAAAACGATATAAAATCGGCATTGGAATGTAATGCGAAAGCGTTGTCGCTGACCAACGACGAAGTAAAACGATTGCGCAACTATGCCGTACGGGGACAATTATTCGCCATGCAAATGCAATACGATTCGGCTTTGTTTTATCTCGAACAAGCCAGCCACAGCGAAGAAAAATCGGTAAAGGCCTCGGCCTATTTCAAACTGGCCGATCTACCCGAAAAGTCGGGTATAACAGACTCCATGAAATATCGTTATTTACAGGAGGCTTATCGCCTGTCCGATTCGATTGAAAACATGGCCGTTTCTCACCAGATAGATCGACAAGAGCAAATACGGATAACTTCCGACCTGAAAGAGCAAAATCATATACGGCTCATTGTATCGATAACCGTTAGCATAATCGTCATTCTGCTATTATCGATCGTGGTATTCTTCATTTATCGGAAACATCTGAAACGCCGCAACGAACGAATCTTCGCCCACAAATGGGAAAGACAAGAAGCCCGCGCCCAAGAAAACGAAAACCGGGAATTACAAATTATAGATATTATCAGAAAAGCAGGAGAAACATGTAGCAAACATTTCAAAGAAAGCAATATCTATACCGATTTATACAAAAAGATAAACTCCGATAAAGAATCGTTGAGTTATAACGAGCAGAAATCGTTTCAGACGGCTATATTGAAAGAGTTCGATACCTATTTGCAACAAGTTTCGAGCATAGTACCGCTAACCGACAACGACGCTTTTCTATGTGCATTGTTGCAACTCGGTTTTTCGACGAAAGAGTGTGCAGTTTGTCGGGGTATCAGCAGCGAAACCATACGTTCCCAACGGACACGCATCCGAAAAAAAATTCCTCAAAACTTTCTCTCTCAGGGATTGGGTATCGTCATTTTAGGAGAAGAAAATCTTTCAAAACGTTAAATTGCAACGTTTCAATAAATAACTCGCTGATAATCAAAGTGTATTTATTTTTAAATAGCAACGCTTTCTATGCTGCTATGTACATATATTTTTTTCATTTTTGTAATATTAATCTTCGATCTGAAAGAAATATACAACACAAAACATAAAAACAAAACAAAGCGTATGAAAAAAATTACAAGTTTTCTAATTTCTCTATGTATCGTACTCGGGTTCTCGGAAGTACAAAGCGAAATAAAACTTACTACATCGCTGGAACTCGGTAGTGATTTTACTTTTTACCCCAAGCCGGTAGCATCCGACGGTAAAGTAATCGTCGATTGGGGAGACGGAACCAAAAAAGAATATACCGTAGATGGAATGTGGAACAAAAGCGTGAACGGAACCCAAGTGGGCGACACAATCCGAATATTTTCTCCCATGCAGACATTCGATTGTTCCGATGCCCATGTAACTTCGGTCACCATTATCGATGAACCTGATTTGACTTTACTGGATTGCTATAAAAACGAAATAGAGCGTACCAACCTCGATATTTCAGGGGCTTTGAATTTGGAAACTCTAAACTGTTACAACAATCCCAAGCTACTATTCCTCAATCTATCGGCTCATAAAAAATTAACCACACTCGACTGCCGACACGACAAAAGCAACACATCGGATCCAGACGATAAAGGAGGTATTACAACCATCATCTTGCCCAGCGAAGGAAGTGAATTGGAAAATATAACTGCCTATAATAATGACATAAGCAGTATCGATTTTTCGGGTTGTCCCAATTTGCGTTACATCAACTTGGAAGGAAATGCTCTGATGGACATAAATGTATCAAGTTTAACGAACTTGCGCAAACTCGATATTCGTAAAAACCATATCTCGAACTTGGACGTATCGAAAAATACTGCTTTGGAAAAACTCTACTGCGACGATAACGCCCTGACCGAATTGAATGTATTTGCCAATACCGAATTGATGGACTTGGTATGTTCCAACAACCAAATAAGCAATCTGGATTTAACGGCAAACATCAATATCACTAACCTGTCTTGCGATGGCAACCTATTGAAAAAAATTACGGTCTCCAACATGCCACGTCTGAAATCGTTGAAATGCGGTGATAACCAGTTGGAAGAGATAGACCTTAGCAAAAACCTCCACCTTCAAAAATTCTGGGGGCAAAACAATTTATTCTCATTCCTTGATTTCTATTATAATCAGGGGTTGAATACGATCGATATTCGCAATAACCCAAGAATGCCCCCTTGCAGTCTCAATTTTATGTATCAGACTCTTTCCGGTCTCGAAAGTGCAAGTCCGTATGTGAATTTATTCCTAGAAGGAAGCAATGCCGAAACTTCTTCTACAAGTATTGCTACCGAATCAAAATGGACAGTAGACGTAACAGGCGACGGCAGTGCCGTATGTAAAGATGTAACGGCAACGATCGAAACTTCGGAATTCGGAACCATTTCATTATCTCAACCAGATCTTGTTTCCCACGAATTGCATCCGATAGAAAACAATACTTTGGAAGCCGGCGTACCGGTATACATAACCGCGACTCCCATTGAAAATTATCAGGTGCGTTACTACGAAATAAACGGAGAACGCATAAACGGTTCCATATTTGCAACTACCGAAAATGTCACCGTATCGGCTGTATTCGTTCCTACCGCCTCTAACAATTACATAGAAATGGGAGTAGAAAGCAATGCTTCGCTTTCATTCGGCATAAGCGGCATAGACCCGGAAACGGAAATAGAAATAGATTGGGGTAACGGAGAATGGCAAACTATGACTATCGACAACGAATCTATTACCCGTATCGACGGTAATTCAAAAGGTACGACCGTTCGTATCAACGGACTGATCGACTATTTCGATTGTTCGGAAAATGATTTGAAATCTCTCGATGTATCTCATAACGCCATTCTCGCTACACTCGATTGTTATTGGACCGGTATCACTGCTCTCGATCTATCGAAGAATACTGCATTGGGCAAACTCAACTGTTCCTACAACAGTATCGGAACTCTCGATTTGTCCAACAACAAAGCATTGTTCTCACTCTCTTGCTATAACTGCGAACTCGGTTCCCTCGATTTGTCTAACAATACCGAATTGGAAGAGGCTGTTGTTAAAAACAACGAACTGACATCGCTGACTGTTTCCTCGAATACAAAACTACTATTACTAGACGTGCAGAACAACGAGCAACTAAAATCTATCGATGCCAGTATGTTAACCGATCTGGAAGAACTTCAATGTTCCTACACCGGTCTTACAGCCCTCGATGTCACCCATAATACGAAGTTGGTAAAACTCATCTGTTCGAACAATAAACTTACCACTCTCGATCTATCGAAAAATACATTGCTCGAACGCCTGTTCTGCGACGGAAATCAATTGACTTCTCTCGACCTGAGTAATAACACGAAACTCAACTATCTCGAATGTTCCGGTAACGGAATGTCCGCCTGCGCTTTGAACGACTTGTATTACAATCTACCCAAATGTTCAACGACACCCACCAATGTAAATATGTTCATCGCAGGAATCAACAACCCCAACGAAGCGGAAGGTAGCGAAACCTCTATGGCTACTAAAAAAGGTTGGAAAGTTTCTGTCGATGGAGATGGCAGCGGTTGTAACGAAGCTTACATAACTATCGAGCCTACCGAAAACGGAACTTTGGAATTGCGGAACAGCGATAACGAAATCGTTAATTCGGGTAGTAAAGTAATAAAAAATACGACAGTTACCGTAAAAGGTAATCCCGATGAAGGTTTCTATCTGAAAAATGTTTGGGTAAATGGCGTAAGCGTCACCAACGGAGAATTTGTAGTCAAAATGGCCTCGGTCGTAACGGCTGCTTTCGACGAAGGTTCAAGCATAACCGAGATAGAAAATTCGGGAATGAAGATATGGAGCACTCCGGGAATTATAAGAGTAAATGCCGAAAATGCCCATGTCCAAGTCTATTCGACGAGCGGTGCATTAGTTTGGGAAGGTGATATTTATCAAGAAAAAACCATCGATGTAACCCGAGGAATTTATATAGTGAAAGTTCGTAACGCACAATCCACACAAAGCAAAAAAATAGTTGTGGAATAAGCCGATCTTCATTTTAGAAAAAATCCCGTTGTAGATTCTTTACAACGGGATTTTTCATATTACATGACACAACCCTATTTCCATCAAGCCGACACGGAAACTTCGAAACCTAAGGCTCTCGCTCTGTCGGCTATCTGTTCCAACTCCTCACGAGACACTTTTTCGAGCGATTCCTCCGGCGTTTTCCTATCGATGGTATAAACCATTACCGAACGAGGAGAAATGCGCTGTAAAGTCTCCAACCACGGTTTCAGCTCCTCCTCGACCGTATTGTCAATACGCTTGCCGTCGTGCCACCCTCGCAAAAACATTGTTTGGATAATGACATTACCCGAAAAACGTTTTAAATTATCCACTACCTTATTCACATCGAAATGCGGATCGTTCGGATTATCTATCAACACGACTGTTTCGGGACGAAGCGAATCGAGTTTAAGTATATTATTATCTACCCTGTTCAATGCCCTAAACACCGATTCGTCGTGAATGCGGGTAGCGTTGGATAGTACGCTTATCTTGGCTTCGGGATAATAGTGATCCCGAAGATAAAGCGTGGTATCTATGATTTTCTCGAATTCAGGGTGTAGAGTAGGTTCTCCGTTCCCGGCAAAAGTTATCACATCAAGCTTTTCCCCTGCCTCGTGCATGGATTGTAAACGAGATTTTAACTCCTCCTCTACTCTATCGGACGAAGGCAATCCGCTCTTCCCCACCCCTTGCGCATTATAACCGCATTCGCAATACACGCAATCGAATGAACACAACTTACCGTCCACCGGGAGCAGGTTGACACCCAGCGATATTCCCAACCGACGACTGTGTATGGGACCGAATATGATTTCGTGAAACAATACTGTCTGCATAGTTTTACCTTTTTTATAACTACAAATATAGTAAAAGATGAAAGCAAGATGAAAAATGAATAAATTCATTTTTCATACCAAATAATATCTTATATTCTATATGAATAAGATTTATAACTCTGTTTAATAGAAAAATGTTTCACACTATTTTTTCCTCTCTCCTCCAAATGAATTAAAAATATATCACCGAAATTTTACTACCTTTGCCTCGTCGAGAGAAGCGAAACTTCACAGCGACAATTTAATAGAGAAAGCGTAAGTGCTTTATCCGAATATCAAAAATTCGCCAAATTTTTCTGCCGGGTAGAACACACTATGCTTTTCGCTTTGTTTTGTAGGTAATACTCTACCTATAAAATCAGAGCGTGGGTAGGTGTATTCATTGCAGAACGGCGTTTGGCGATGCCTTGATATTGATGGACACACATTTTCCCACGCTTTCGTTGTAAATAAGAGATATAAAAATTCCGCAGGGAAAACGGGATTCGCCAAACAACCTACCATGAGCCCAAAAATTCATTTAGGAAATCTGATTAAAACAAAATTTGAAGAAAACGGATTAACTGTCAGCGAATTTGCGCGAAGAATAAACCGTACCCGCACCGTCGTCTACGACATCTTCAACCGTGAAAGCATAGATATAAAAATGCTCGAAGATATATCCCGGGCATTGAACTACGATTTTATAAAATCGTATATAGAACAAGATACCGAAGAATTATATATCGTATTGAAAATCGTAGAAAAAGAAAAACTTCCACAAGAAGAGCCTTATTTGTTTATTCACAAGATAATGTCTATAAAATAAACCACAATTGTCTGTTTTATAAACAAATATTCTTTTCTCTTTTACCTATCAATTATTTTCTTTGTAAAAATTATATTTAATAGATATTCATGAACCATTCATTATCAAATAAACAAAAAATAAAAACCGATAGGGTGTGCACTTTGATGATTACACATAGCTGTAATCTGAATTGTATCTATTGTTTCGAAAAACATAAATCCAATAAGAAAATGTCTTTTGAAACAGCTAAAAAAATACTTGAAAAAGAATTTGAACAATATGCGCTTACCGCCCAAAAAGAATATAGACTGGCTATCGAATTATTCGGTGGAGAGCCTTTGACTAACTTTGACCTGATAAAAAATATATATGAATGGGTAGTTGAAAAAATAAAACCTTCTTTCAATTATATCTTCCAAATCACTACAAACGGGACTTTATTGAATGAAGATATAAAACATTGGTTGAGAGAAAGAAAAAAATATTTTCGATTAGTTATTTCGGTTGATGGTACCGAAAGCATGCAAGAACAAAATAGAGGTTGTCAATTAAAAGAACTTCCCATAACCTTTGTAAAAGAGACTTGGCCTGATTCTTATTTCAAATTGACAATATCTCCCGACACTCTATCCCATTATGCCGACGGTGTCATCTCTCTTTACGAAAAGGGATACCGCATAACAAGCTCATTAGCAGAAGGACAAACATGGAATAAGGAAGATGCATTCACCTATAAAAAACAATTAGAACGTATAAGCGAATATTTTTTATCGCATACGGATAAAGAGCCTGAACACCCTTTCAATTTTTTATTCACAGAATATTTAGAACCCCGAATTCATGATCAAATACCCCGCAAAAATTGTGGAGTTGGTACTACTATCGCTATGTATGATACAAATGGAATAGTTTATCCTTGTCACCTATTTCTCCCAATGGTACATGGAAATATAAATGTCCTTGAAGAAATAAAAGACGTAGACTGGAATGTTTCTGTAAACTTAGTAGACGATGAATGTAAACAATGTCCATGTATAAAAATATGTAAAACTTGCTATGGATATAACTATTCACAACGAGGAAGTATAAATAACAGGGATAAAAGAATGTGCATATTGAGATTAATAGAAGCCCAATCCATCTGTGAATTTCAAATAAAATATTTCACAAATAAAAAAGAATTATCCACACATGAACTTTTATCTCTTAAAGGCTCTTTGGCCTGTTATAAAGATATTTGCCATCTATACATAGATAATAACGGAAAAATAAAAAAGAAGGATAGTCCTTCTTTTTCTTATACTCACTAATAATATAACATTATGGAAAATTTAATTGAAAAAGCAGAAAAGCTTCTTGAAAAAAACAAGGAAATTATTCAAAAAGCAGAAATCGATGTATGCAACATTGGATGTGAATTCTGTGCGAATTGCTCTGGAATCGTAGGGGGATAATAATCTTATATCTTCTTAAAAAATTGAGATATTTACATATCTCAATTTTTTTTATTATAAACACCTTGTGAATATCTATAATATATTTATTTCC
>ENA-UONV01000461-UONV01000461.1-human-gut-metagenome-genome-assembly--contig:-CS4-NODE-461-length-48413-cov-16.606146_pt1 | contig 48413 bp, 73 predicted proteins | sample MGYA00242461_ERZ724008 | MGnify/ENA metagenome assembly ERZ724008 | reverse complement strand
CCTCAAAAATTCCCCGGGGGAGGTTTGCTCAAAATCACTTTTAAGCCCTAGTAAGAGGTTGCAGGCGATACTTAACTTTCTCCTTTCAATAGGTGTCGAGTACGTGCAATCTCCTACTAGGGCTTAAGGAGGAAAACACTTTGAGACGAGGTAAAGTTAACGGTAGTGATGTAAATTACGAGACGACTCCAGCGTATACGCCTGAAGCTCGTGAAGCACAGCTCATTGCGTTAGCAGTAGACCGTGCCGAACAGCAGCTAAGGGATGGCACCGCATCGTCACAGGTCATTACCCACTACTTAAAAATGGCCGGGTCTCGAGATCGACTCGAAAGAGAAAAGCTTGAAGAGGAGAATAAACTTCTCAGAGCAAAGACTGAGGCCATAAAGTCCGAGAAAAGGAACGAAGAACTGTTCCAAAAGGTAATCGATGCTATGCGAAGATACAGTGGAAACGACGATGAAGATGATCAGGAGCTATACTGAACTATCCCAACTTGCTACGTTCGAGGAGCGATTCGAGTATTTGAAGCTTCCAGGGGTCGTAGCAAGTGATACTTTCGGCGTAGATAGAGTCTTCAATCAGATGCTCTATCATTCAAGAGAATGGTCGATCGTTCGACCACAAGTTATAACTCGCGATGAGGGCTGCGACTTAGGCGTTGAAGGTCATGAGTTTGCTCCTGGCGAGATGATCATAATCCACCACATGAATCCGATTACCATGGATGATATTCGTAATGGTACAAGGTTCCTTATGGATCCAGAGTATCTCATATCAGTTAGGGTAACAACACATAAGGCTATACACTACGGGAATTTGGATCAACTCAATATCCGACCGGTAGAACGTACCCCTTATGATACTTGCCCCTGGAAGAGGAGGTAAAAACTTGTCTGAGACTGATCAAAAAGTAGCTACAGGTTTCATTACCAACTGTTTTAACACGATTGTTCGAGTGAAACCGATTGACACGTCTTATACTGTTGGAATAATCTCAGAAGGATCTATGGTCACGGTAGACTACTCAAAATCGTCAGACAGGTACTACTTTATCAAAGCCGATTATGGCGTAATAGGTTATACTGAACGCGATCACGTAGAGATACGAGATCACAAGATAGGAGGCCGTCGATGAATACTGACAGCATCCTCCAGTCAATGCGAAAGTTTCTGACTGGAAACATAGAAGATGATTACTATGATCCGGATCTCATCATGTACATAAACAGCGTACTTGTTATTCTGGATCAGCTCGGAGATAGCATGCCAAACACAATGTTTGTTACAGGAATAAGCGAGACGTGGACTGAACTCATACCCGACGAGAAGACTCGTAATCTGGTAAAGTCTTATGTCACTGCTAAAGTTCGTAAACAGTTTGACCCGCCTACAAATAGTAGCGCGGTTGATGCCCTCGATCAGACAATCGCTGAACTCGAATGGCGCATCAATGCTATCTCTGATAAACTCTATCAAAAGGAGGAGTCATAGTGGATGTCACGTCTATAACGAATATGCCCTATGAGGATTTCATTTCCCACTATGGCAAACCTCGTAGATCGGGACGATTTAAATGGGGCTCTGGTCTTCGTCCATTTCAGAGTCTTGGTTTCCGTGGCGGACGCAAGAAGATTTCAACCAGCAAAACAAAAGCTGAGGATGAAACTCCCAAGAAGAAAAAGGTTTCTGAGATGACTGACGAGGAGATACAGAACCGCATATCTCGTCTCAAGCTCGAGCAGTCTCTTGCCGATCTCGAAAAGTCTATGGCAGCAGCACCGTCTAAGAAGAAGCGTGCAGTTGATTGGATCAGTAAGATTGGTAAGAATGTACTCGATAAGTCACTCGAAAATATTGGAACCCAAGCGGTAACATATGCCCTCGGCACTGCTATAAACAAGGCCGTGGGACAGGATATTGTAAATCCTAAGAAGGGACAGAGTGATAAGAAGTGAGTAGGTTATCAAACACTGCCGTTCCTAAGTATTACGGTGAATTTCGTGACGCAGTAATGCGCGGCGAGATACCTGTTGATCAGAAGATTTCGATGGAGATGAATCGTATAGATGACCTAATTCGAAATCCGGGAGTGTATTACGATCCAGGAAAGGTTGAAGGATGGATACAGTTTTGTGAGAATGAGTTAACTCTTACAGATGGTTCTGATCTTAAGCTTCTGGATACGTTTAAACTCTGGGGAGAGCAGGTGTTTGGTTGGTATTACTTCGTTGAAAAGCACGTATACAAACCCGGCAGAAACAACACCGGTCACTATGTCCGCCGAAGAGTCAAGAAAAGACTCATTAATAAACAATACCTGATTGTGGGACGAGGTGCAGCCAAATCGCAGTACGAGAGTTACATACAGAGTTACTTCTTAAGCTGTGATGTTACTACTACGCGTGGTGTACATACCGCTCCGACTATGAAGCAGGCAGAAGAGGTCACCATGCCTATGAAAACTGCCATGGCTAGATCCCGAGGACCGTTGTATACTTTCTTGACAGAAGGCTCTATCAATAACACTACTGGTTCGAAGGCTAGTCGACCTAAACTTGTAGCTACAAAGAAGGGTATCGAGAATTTCATCACCGGATCCATTGTCGAGATTCGTCCTATGACTATTGACAAGTTACAGGGACTTAACAGTCGTATCAATACAGTCGACGAATGGCTTTCAGGTGATATTCGAGAGGACGTAATAGGTGCACTTGAACAGGGTGCGTCCAAGAATGATGACTATCTGATCATAGCAGTAAGTTCAGAAGGCACGGTCCGTAACGGCCCAGGCGACACAATCAAAATGGAATTGATGGATATCCTTAAAGGTGAATACATCAATCCTCATGTATCTATCTGGTGGTATCAACTTGACTCCATTGATGAAGTCGGTAACCCAGAGATGTGGATAAAAGCTCAGCCTAATATAGGAAAGACCGTGAGCTATGAAGCTTATCAACTTGACGTAGAGCGTGCCGAGAAAGCACCCGCTACCCGTAATGATATTCTTGCTAAGAGGTTTGGTTTACCGATGGAGGGTTACACATATTATTTTTCTTATGAAGAAACTATACCTCATCGTAAGCAATATTATAACGGAATGGCGTGTTCGCTTGGCGGTGATATGTCGCTGGGTGATGACTTCTGCGCGTTTACTTTCCTGTTCCCACTTGACAATGGAGCGTTCGGAATAAAGACTCGAGCCTACATAACCTCATTTACCCTTGCTAAGCTGCCACTGGCGATGAGGAGTAAATACCAGGAATTCATGGATGAAGGTAGTCTTATAATCATGGAAGGTTCTATCCTTGACATGACACAGGTATATCAGGACCTCGATACACATATACAAATGTGTGAATATGATGTACGTTGCTTTGGTTATGACCCATATAATGCTAAAGAGTTCGTAGATCTTTATATATCTGAGAACTCTGAATTTGGCGTCGAGAAGGTTATCCAGGGGGCGCGTACAGAGTCAGTTCCTCTTGGTGAGTTAAAGCATCTCAGTGAAAAGCGTATGCTTCTCTTTGATGAAGCCCTTATGCAGTTCGCTATGGGCAACTGTATAACTCTTGAGGATACTAACGGAAACCGAAAGCTGCTTAAGTCTCATCGCGAACAGAAGATTGACTCTGTTTCAGCAATGATGGATGCTTTTGTGGCTTACAAACACAACCGAGACAATTTTTGAGAGGTGGTAAAATGAACGATTGGCTTGACTATCAGGGATCAGGTTCAAGTAGGGCGTATGCTAACAACACTATTTCGCATGCCAGCTGGGTTCCCACAGGAACTCCGCAGTTTGATGCAGATCATCGTCTGATAACTGCTTATGCGGAAAAAATGAAGAAACTCAAAAGCGAATATAAATCTCTTAAGAGTGATTACAATAAATATATGACGTTATACAATCATAATAAGGACATGGCAGAAAGTCAGGAGAGTAATCGAGCAGAAGCAGCAAAGTCGGGACAGGTTTTATTAGCTACTCAACTTATCGAAAAGAATGTATGGAGGTACAAAAAAGACGCTTCAGATGCCAAGAATGAGGCTGTCTCTTGTCTGACAAAAATGAAAGCAAATGTTGATTCTCAGAAAAAGCTTCAGGAAGACGTCAAAAGTATCGATGATTCCGATTATCGGTATAGCCTGGAAAGAAGTTCGATGGCAAAGAGGAAAGCAAATTCATTGTTCATCCCTGACGAACTTCCATCCAACATAAAGCAGTCGTATTTCGACATGCCTGCTGACGAGTTTATCGAGCATGCTGCTAAAGAACGCGTACGTTTCCGTGACAGTATAAACGATACAATCGGAAAAGTTATGGATAAAGTGACAGATGCGGATCACAAAGCGTTTGATGCCAGAAGCAAGCAGCGTGAAGCAGAGGAAAGACTCGAAAAGGCTCAGGTCGAACGCGTATCAAAAGAAATTCGTGATGCCGCAGATAAACTGTATAGAGACGCTGCTGACGTTCGACGGGAAAGTTTCGATTATCGTGATAAACTCGATAATGCATGGGACCCACTTGTGGCTAAGATGAAGCGCACAACGGATCCAAAAGCCTTGGCACAACTCGACTCCGCATACCGTAATTTGTCCAATGATGTAATACGTACGAATGACAAATTAAAAACAGAGCTTAGTGCACTATATCACGAACTCTATAAGATCCAGGATAGGTATAATGATTTTGTATACTATTACCCCACCGGTTATGTAAATTCCGTTCCCCGCGTATTACAAGATTCAAAAAAATACTTGGATGAGGCGGATAAGATTAATAATACTTTTATCACATATAGTAATAGGAAAATTTGGAAATAAGGAGTCTCTCACATGGGTATAATACAGCGCACTAAGAACGCCTGGAATGCGTTTACGGGTAGAGACCCCACCCCGTACGACTACGGCCCCGCGTCGTACTACTTGCCCAATTATGCAAGATACTACCAGGGGTCAGAAACAACAACTATAATGGCTGTCTATAATCGTATCGCACTGGACGTTGCGTCCGTTGTGATACAGCACGTACGTCTTGATGAAAATGACAGATATTCAGAAACCATTAATGATGGCCTGAATTATTGCTTGACACAAGAGGCTAATATCGATCAGACATCTAGGGCTTTCGTTCAAGACTGCGTGCTGAGTATGTTTACAAACGGTTCGATTGCAATTGTTCCGGTCAAAGCTACAAATGATATAACGTTCACAGATTCTTACGACGTGCTTAGTATGCGCGTTGGTAAGATAGTTGAATGGCGACCTCAGTATGTTAAGATAGATCTTTACAACGAAAACGATGGTCAGCATCATGAGATAATGCTTCCGAAACGTTGCGTCGCGATCGTTCCAAACCCCCTTTACGCCATAATAAATGAACCAAATAGCACTATGCAGCGTCTCATGCGAAAAATATCTATGCTCGATGCTATCGATGCTCAGAACAGTGCTGGCAAGCTTGATCTTATCATTCAATTACCATACGTTATCAAATCTGATGCCAGAAAGAAGCAGGCTGAGGAAAGACGCAGGGAGATTGAGGTCCAGCTCTCAGGTTCGAAATATGGTATAGCCTACACGGATGGTACTGAGAAGATTACTCAGCTTAATCGTCCCCTTGAGAATAATCTTCAGGCCCAGATTGAATACCTCACTTCACAGTTTTATGCCCAGTTAGGTATCACAACCGAAGTTCTCAATGGTTCCGCCGATGAAAGTACAATGTTAAACTACAACAGTCGTACAATCGAACCGATCGTAGCTGCTATAGTTGATGCTATGCGTGTTAAGTTCTTATCCAAGACGGCGCGTAGTCAGCGTCAAGACATTGTATACTTCAGAGATCCCTTTAAGCTTGTTCCTATCAGTAATCTTGCTGATATTGCGGATAAGTTTACAAGAAATGAGATTCTTACATCTAATGAAGTTCGTCAGATTGCAGGTATGAAACCCTCCAGCGACCCAAATGCAGACGAACTTAGAAACAAGAATCTCAATAAGTCTGCCGAAGAAGTTGCACAAACTCCTTCTAATGACACTACAAATAACAAGAAGGAGGAAATTCAAAATGGCAACAGTCAGCAGTAATGACTATGACTTTTGTGGATGGGCAACCAAGAATGATGTGAGATGCTCCGATGGCAGAACCATCAAGAAGGATGCATTCGCGCATTGCAACGGTAAGATCGTGCCTCTCGTTTGGTCCCATCAGCACAAAGACGTATCCAATATTCTTGGACATGCACTGCTCGAGAATCGTCCAGAGGGCGTGTATGCTTACTGTAAGTTCAATGACACTACAAAGGGCATTGATGCTCACAAGGCGGTTATGCATGGTGACCTCAAATCCCTTTCCATTTTCGCAAATGATATTCACCAGCTTGGCGCTGATGTAACTCATGGAAATATCTGTGAAGTCAGCCTTGTAGCTGTTGGGGCTAATCCTGCCGCAACAATCGATACCGTCGTTTCTCATGGTGAAGACCTGAGCGAAGAAGGTGTTATCTATTTCGGTGAATCTATCATTTGCCATTCCGCAGACGGCACTCCCGATTCAAAGGAAGAGACCGTTGCCGACGTTCTTGCGACCCTTACTGACAAGCAGCGTGATGTAGTGACAGCACTCGTTGCTCATGCTCTCGATGAAGGATCTACAGACGTTGAACACTCATACGATTCAGGAGATGTGCTCGACAGTCTTGATCTCGATCTCGACTTCAGCGACCCTGAAGATATAATTCATTCTATTAAGGAGGAAAATGAAATGCCTTATAATGTATTTGACCAGAGCACACTCACTACCGGCGACACCATTTCTCATGAAGACATGACCGCCGCAATCAGTGATATGAAGCGTTACGGTTCCATGAAGGAGTCCTGCATCGCCCACTCTATCACTAACATTGATTATCTGTTCCCCGACTACAAGACCATCGACACTATCCCCGGTTTCATCAAGCGTGATACCAGCTGGGTTGACGGCGTTCTCAACGGAGTACACCACACCCCCTTCAGCCGCATCAAGTCTATCTTTGCTAACATTACCGCTGACGAAGCTCGCGCAAAGGGTTACATCAAGGGTAAGCTTAAGAAGGAGCAGGTATTCACACTCCTCAAGAGAACCACTGACCCTCAGACTGTCTACAAGAAGCAGAAGTTCGACAGAGATGATCTCATTGACATCACCTCATTCGACGTTGTATCTTGGGTTAAGTCTGAGATGCGTATGATGCTCAACGAGGAACTTGCAAGAGCTATTCTCATCGGTGACGGAAGACTTTCTTCTGCTGAAGACAAGATTCAGGAGTCTCACGTAAGACCTATCTTCAACGATGATGATCTGTATACCATCAAAGTTACTGTTACTACTGCAGACGGCGCTTCTGATATCGATAAGGCTAAGGCATTTATTGTTGCCGCTATCAGATCTCGCAAGGACTACAAGGGCAGCGGCGCTCCTATTCTTTACACTACTGAAGACATGCTTACTTCTATGCTCCTCATCGAGGACACCACCGGCCGTACCATCTACAACGATGAGGCTCAGCTCGCTAAGAAGCTCAGAGTTTCCGCTATCGTTACTGTACCTGTTATGGAAGGCGCCAAGGGTAAGAACGGCGGCGATCTGCTCGGCATTATCGTAAACCTCTCCGACTACAACGTTGGTGCTGATAAGGGCGGAGCTATCAACATGTTTGATGACTTCGACATCGACTACAACCAGCAGAAGTACCTGATCGAGACCAGAATATCTGGTGCGCTCATCAAGCCCTATTCTGCTATCGCTATCGAAACCGCTAAAGCATCTTCTGATCCCGGCACCGAAGACAATACCTGAGGCTAATTCAAAATGGCTAAATTTCATGGAATAATCGGGTTCGCAACACAACGTTTGGAATCGGGAGATTCTGGCGTCTATGTTGAAGATATCGAGGAGAGACACTATAGTGGCGATCTTCTGCGGCATTTTTGGTCAAATGCTACCGCCGACCGTGTTAATCCCGATGTCAACGTGTCCAATGAGATTAGCGTTGTTGCGGACCCGTATCTCATCGATCATATTCACCTCATGAGGTACGTTGAGTTTAGAGGAGCTAAGTGGTGCGTCACAGATGTTGATGTTGCGCCTCCTCGTCTCAACATCACGATTGGAGGGGTATATAATGGCTGATAGATTAGGTCTTCAGAAATTGCTTGAAGAGTGCCTCGGTAGTAAAAATGTCTACTATCAGGCTCCATCATCGGTACGAATGAAATACCCCGCCATTCGTTACTCAAGGTTGAATATAGAAAACACTTTCGCGGATGATAATGTCTATGCTCAAAATCATTCTTATGAAGTTATTGTCATAGATAAAAATCCCGATAGTGTAGTAGTTGATAGAGTGTCAAAGATTCCGTCCTCACACTATCAGCGACATTATACCGCGGACGGATTGAATCACGATGTATTCACAATTTATTATTAAAGGAGGAATTTTCCATGGCTAGACTTACCTGGGATACTGAAGGCAAGAAGCTTTACGAAACCGGTACGAAGATGGGCGTTCTTTACCCTATGACCGAATCTGGCTACGGCGCTGGTGTTGCTTGGAATGGTCTTACTGCTGTTACCGAGTCACCATCTGGTGCAGAATCCACAAAGCTTTATGCGGATGACAACAAGTATCTTGATCTTACTTCTCTCGAGGAGTTCGGCGCTACAATCGAAGCTTACACATATCCCGACGAGTTTGCAGAGTGTGATGGTTCCGCATCACTCACCGAAGGCATTACTATCGGTCAGCAGGACAGAAAGTCTTTTGGCTTCTGCTACAGAACCACTCTCGGTAACGATACCCAGGGTAACGCATATGGCTACAAGCTGCATATCGTTTACGGTGCTAAGGCTACCCCTTCCGAGAAGTCCTATTCCACTATCAACGACTCCCCTGATGCAGTAACATTCTCTTGGGAAGTTACAACCACACCCGTACCTGTTGAGGGTCATAAGCCTACTTCTTGCATCATCATCGACAGCACCAAGACAAAGAAGGCTATCCTTGACGCAATCGAGAAGAAGCTCTACGGTGATGAAACTGACGGAGCTACCCTGCCTACACCTGCTGAGATTCTTCAGATTATCGCAACTAACGCTGGTTAATATAATCGATCAGAGTCACGTGAGGGTCATTAAGTTGGCCCTCCAAGACTCTTTAAATTCAAAATGACTATAAATTACGTAAAGGAGAAATTCTAATGATTAACATGCCTATTACTTACGAAGATTACAATGGTGTTACCCGTACTGAGGACTTCTGGTTCCATATTACACAGCCTGAACTCATGGCAATGGAACTTGATGTCGAGGGTGGTCTTTCTAAGATGATCGAAGAGATTATCAAGACCAAAGATAACAAGAACATTGTCACCATATTCAAGGGACTCATCCTCAGAGCGTATGGCGAAAAGTCTGCTGACGGTAAATACTTCAGAAAGACTGATGACGAGGGTAGACCTCTGTGCAGGAATTTCGAAGCATCTGCCGCATTCTCTGAACTTTATATGAAGCTCGCTACTGATGCTGACGCCGCTGCTAAGTTTGTTGCAGGCATCATGCCTAAGATGCCTAATGTCGATGCGGACGCTGCTAAGAAGACCATTGAGATGGTCAAGTGATGTTAGAACTAAAATTGCCCAATCTCGGAGCGTGTTTCAACGAAACAACTAACGAATTCATAGAATGCCCCGAAGTGGTCATGCAGCTCGAGCACTCCCTCGTCTCAATTTCAAAATGGGAACAGAAGTATCATAAATCATTCATAGCGACTCGTGATAAGTCTACTACTGAAATGTATGATTACATTAGATTTATGACACTTAACGGCCCGTTTAGCGACGAGGTATATGCTCGCTTAACCAGCAAAGACATTGATACCATAAATAAATACATGGATGACCCTGCTACTGCAACTATACTCCCAGCAAATACGAAAGAAACCAATAAGAAGAAAATCATTACTAATGAAGAGATTTATCAGTGGATGATTTCTGCTAACATACCTTTCGAGTGTCAGTATTGGCATATAAATCGCCTTATGATTTTGATAGAGGTATGCGGTTTAAAGAACTCACCTCCTAAGAAAATGAGTAATCGTGAGATATGGGAGCGAAATGCGCGACTCAATGCTGAACGTCGTGCTAAAATGCACACAAAAGGATAAATAAGGAGGTCCAACCCGTATGATTCAGTTGATAGGACACGGAAACTTCAAACACCTTGATAACTTTTTCGAGCGGGCTAAAGAGGGCCTGTATATAAGCAAACTTGACGAATACGGACGGAAAGGCGTGGAAGCTCTTCGGGCGGCTACACCAGTAGACACTGGTATGACGGCAAATTCGTGGTATTATACCATTGAGCGAACCCGCAATTCCGTCTCGTTATCGTTCTACAACTCAAACGTACACAATGGTGTACCAATAGCAATAATATTGCAAACTGGCCATGCAACTCGCGATGGGGGATGGGTAGAAGGAATAGATTACATCAACCCATCTATTCGGCCTTTATTCGAGGAATTGGCAAATAATATGTGGAAGGAGGTTATAAGTAGATGAGTACAGAAGTCGACCGCAAAGTCGTCGAACTTTCGTTTGATAATTCTAAGTTCGAAAAGAACATAAAGAAATCACAGCAATCACTTAATCAGTTTAAGTCAGATTTAGATTTCAAAGATAGTGCAAAATCGATTAGCGTTCTAACGAGTGCAATTGAATCAATAACACTTAAGCCGCTTGAGAATTCTGTTGCAACTGTTCGAGAGTCTTTTAATTTACTATATAGGACCGTTGACAATGTAATGGACCGTATTGCTAATAAAATTGTCGATACTGGCAAAAAGTACGCTGAGATGTTTACTGTAGCTCCTATTACAGCAGGCTTCGAAGAGTACGAAACCCAGATGGGCGCCATTCAGACAATTTTGGCTAATACTTCGTCTAAGGGATCCACACTGGATGACGTTAACAAGTCCTTGAACGAGTTGAACAAATATGCTGACTTGACTATTTATAACTTCACTGAGATGACTCGTAACATCGGTACGTTTACTGCAGCTGGTATCGATCTTGAAACTTCGACAAGGGCTATTCAGGGTATTGCTAACCTGGCAGCCGTATCGGGTTCGACATCTCAGCAGGCTTCCACAGCAATGTATCAGCTTTCTCAGGCTCTTGCAGCAGGCGCACTGAAGCTTCAGGACTGGAACTCGGTCGTTAATGCCGGCATGGGTGGTGAAGTATTTCAAAATGCTTTAAAAGATACTGCTAAAACATACGGTATAGCAGTCGACGAGATAATTGAGAAAGCTGGCTCGTTTAGAGAGTCTCTTAAAGAAGGCTGGATAACCTCTGAAATTCTTACAGAGACCCTTTCTAAGTTTACTACTTCTGGCGTTAACGAATATCTTGCAAAGGTTACTGGTACAAGTTTACAAACAGTGGAAGCAATGCGTAAAAACGCACTCGCCTCTTCTGATGTAACCGAGCAATATCATAAAATGGCTGCGGAACTTGCTAAATCAGGCAAGATAAGCGAAGATCAGGCTTATCAGCTTCTTAATATGTCAACCACAGCAGAGAATGCCGCAACCAAGGTTAAGACATTTACTCAGCTAATAGACACTCTTACTGAAGCAGTAGGTTCTGGTTGGACCATGACGTGGCAGCTGATTGTTGGCGATTTCGAAGAGGCTAAGGGATTCTTCACCGATATATCGGATATGCTTAGTGGAGTAATCAACGATGCCAGTGATGCTCGAAATGCTATCGTTAATGATGCCATGACATCGAACTGGAGTAAGTTCAGTTCTACTCTTCAGGATGCGGGACTTTCAGTTGATACATTCCGTCAGAAACTCGTAGATGATGCTCGTAAGAGTGGTCTTGCGATTGATAAGTGGATAGAGATCGATGGCTCGTTTGAAGCAACACTTCAGCGTGGATGGCTTACTGATGATCGTCTTCTCAATACACTTGACGGTTTTGCAGGTAAGCTCGACGGTACAGGAACCGAGGCTGCAGCGGCGGCTCAGAAGATAGCATCTTATCAGTCAGTTGTTAACGCCGTTATTCAGGGTGTATACGGCGATGGTTCCGCTCGAGTTAAATCACTGACAGACGCTGGATACGAGTATAGCGTTATTCAGGATCTGGTTAACAGAACCATTGCTGGTGAGAAAATAAACTATGACGAACTGTCTAACGCACAGCTCAAGAATCTAGGTCTCACGGATGATCAGATTCAGGCTTATAAAGCATTAGCTGAAGAAGCTCGTACGAGTGGCACAACGCTCAATGAGATGATTCAAAATATGTCCGAAAAGAGCGGACGTCAACTCCTTATCGAGAGTATCAAGAACACTTTAACCGGCATACTCGCTATTGCTAAATCTGTAAAGATTGCGTTCAAACAAACTTTCAATACTGGTGCTAAACCCATAAAGACGTTTCTTACTACATTGAACAAACTCACGGCGGCATTTGCTAAGGTAGGTTACTACTCAAACGAACTTATGCGTACATTTTCGGGACTCTTCTCGCTCTTCGGCATTGTTGGTGATATTGCAGGTGGAGTTCTTAAGTTTGCATTAGAAGAACTCGGTAAAGTAGTTGATGTCGATGCTGGTAATATACTTGGATTTACTGCCTCCATTGGTGATAACATTGTAGCATTCCGAAAATGGATGAAAGAGCATAATGTTATCCGATCATCTCTTGAGAAGATACGTGATGCGATTGCTAATGCATGGACATATCTCGGTGAATTCAAGGATAAGATAATGGAAACCGAGGTAGCACAGACTGTATTCGCTAAAATTCAGGCTGGTGCAAAGAATGTTGGAAAGTTCATGAATGAGCATTTCGGCAACGCCTTTACTCTTATCAAGAATTTTATACAGTATGTGAAATCGTTAGGTCATATAGACATTAGCGACCTTCCCAAACTGTTTGCATCGTTTCGAGAGATGGTGGTCGATGAATTATTCAAAATGGAAGTCGACTTTACAGATTTTGGAACATATCTCAAGTCAAATCTTATCAGTTCGCTTCAAAGCAGCTTAGCTAAAGTAAGAGCACCCCTCGATAGTTTCTTGTCGGAGGCTTCTATCATAGTTGATGCTATCAAGAAGACGTTCTCCCAGCTTAACTGGGGCGTTGTATTTGCTGCTGCTAATGCTGTTATTGTTGTTAAGACAGTCGAAAGGATATCAACTGCATTATCATCGGCAGTCGAATTATTTGATCCGGTTAATGGCATACTTAAATCTATAAAGGGTACTATAAAGGCGTTTACTGGTGTACTTAAACAACAGGCGTTCAAAACCCAGGCAGAGGCAACCCTTGAAATGGCAGCCGCAGTTGGTGTATTAGCATTATCACTTACATTACTCGCTTCGATAGATCCTGACAAAATAGGTAAAGCACTTGGATTATTGGGTGCTATGGTGGTCCTCATGGGCTCAATTGGTGTTTTATCAGTGGCACTGACTAAAGTAAGTGGTGAAGCTAAAGTAATCAACAACACAACGCTCACTATAATCGCATTAGGTATAGCAGTTAATCTGTTAGCCACCGCATGCGATAAGCTCGCTAAGACATTCAAGAGTCTGGATATGATGGGTACCACCGATGTTATAACTGGATTAGGTGTAATGCTTGGTGGTATAGCAGCGGTTATATATTATTCTGGAACGGTGTCCAAAGAACTAAATAAAGCAGCTGGTTTTATGATATCGATTGCTGCTTCGTGTGTTGTACTTGCTGGTGCACTAAAATTACTTAGCAGCGTGAAGTTTGTTAATCCAGCTGTCATACTTGAATTGATGTCTTTCATAGGCGTGTTTGCTCTGATGGCAAAATCACTAACCGGTAAAGAAATAGCATCATTCGGTGTTCAGATGCTCGCATTCTCGGGTTCGCTTCTGTTAATATCAGCAGCGTTTAACAATCTCCCAAGCGCTACTCAAGTTGGAAAAGGCATGACAATAGTCGTGACATTTGCGGGCATCGTTACTGCCATGATTGCAGTATCGAAACTTGCAGGTCGTCATGCAAATAAAATAGGCGTATCTATACTCGCATTTAGTGCATCCCTAGGTCTTTTGGCTGTCGGTATACGAATGCTTGGTTCGATCAAGACATCCGAAGCGAGTAAGGGAATCGGCGTTATTTGGGAATTTGGCTTTGTCGCCATAGCCCTTATAGCAGTTTCTAAACTTGCTGGTGAAGCATCTCATAAGGCTGGTGTATTGCTTCTCGCATTCTCTGGTGCAGTAGTGGCTCTCACAGCAGCTGTTGCAGCGTTCAGTTTGATGGATCCAGAGGGTCTTAAACAAGGTATACAGGCAGTTCAGTCTATAGGTCTTGTTATGTCAGCCCTTATAGCGGTTTCCAAACTTGCTGAAAATGCATTCAAATCTCTTATAGTCATAACCACACTTCTTGTTGGTATGACGGTTGGTTTGGGCATCTTGTCGTCTAGTCTCTTCGATCAGGACGCCATGATAAAGGCAGCTACAGCACTTGGAATAATCATGGCCGCTCTTGCTGCTTCATTCGCTGCTATTGGTCTGGTCTCGAAGGCAATGGCTAATACGACGGGCGTAATGGGCACTATGACTGTTGCTCTTATTGAGATGGCTGGCGTCATGGTTGCTATAAGCACACTTATAATCGCTATCTCCGCAATAGAGAAAAAATTTGATCTTAAGACATCGCTTGACACTATTCAAGGAATATCCTCAATGCTCCTTGCGCTGTCAGCGGCTATGGTTATACTCGGTATAGCTGGTATGTTTAATTATGGAACGCTCCTCGCTGGTGTAGGTGGATTACTCACACTTATTGCCGGTTTAGCAGGTGTGGTTACGTTGATGGGCATGCTAGTGGAGGCGATCGGCGATGACGGTGCCTTGATTGATACCGGAATTGATGCTCTCAAGAAACTCTTCGTCGGTCTCGGGGAATTGTTCGCTGAGTCAGTCGTGGCTATAATCTCAGGTCTTCCCGAAATAGGAAATATCCTGAGTGAATTCATGGATAATCTTCAAGGCTTCCTTGACGGTTGCGCAAGTCTGTCTGTAGACAGAATCGAAGCAATGGACAGTCTGATCACAACCCTTTCTACTCTTTTTAGTGGGAAGTTTAAAATCGACAAACTCGAAGATAATAAGAAGATGATGGTCAAACTCTCATCTTCCATGGCGTTGCTTACTCCGGTACTTAACGACTTTGCAGAGCAGTGTAAATCTATCGACACAAGTGGTCTCAATAAAGCTAAGGCCGGAACTGAAGCCCTTGTTGAAATGGCTGGATTTATTGTTAACGATCTGTGGGCGGTTCAGACACTTACTGATAGTCCAAAAGATGGCAACAGTGACCTTACAAAGTTCGGGACTGGCTTAAAATCATATGGAGAATCGCTTGTCGAATTTAGTAAGCAAGGAACCTATATCGATTCGGCCGGTATGGAGGCTGGCGTAAATGCTACCGATGCACTGGCGGAAGTAGCAGGAAGTATACCTAATACTGACGGTCTCCTGGCAGCTATTGTGGGTGATAATACATGGAATGATTTCCGTGATGGTTTATCCCAGTATGCTCGTACACTCGTAGTGTTCTCAATAGCTTGTAAGCATATTGACGCTACTGGCTTGGAGAACGGCGTTGATGCTACTAAGAAACTCGCTGCTGTTAACGACGAAATACCCGAAACCGGTGGTAAACTTGGTGAATGGTTCGGCGATAAGAGTTGGTCTAACTTCTCGGCGGGACTCAGTAGTTATGCGACTGCACTCCAAGCATTCTCGATCAAATCCAAATCTATCAATGCTACTCAGATGCAGAATGGTGTTGATGGTACAGCTGTGCTCATTGACCTCTATGAGACCCTCCCCGAGGACGATTCTTGGTGGGATAAGCTCTGGGGTAACACAAAGGTTGATTGGAGTAAACTCGGCAATGGCTTGAATGCATATGCTGAGTCTCTCATGACTTTTGCAAGCACTCTGTCTGACGGAAACGTGAACTTCAGTGCTGTTAACTCGGCTCTGACTTCTATATCCAAACTCATAAATCTTGCTTCGTCTATACGTGACATCGGTCTTGCATCTGATAACGTAAACTGGACGATACTGCAAGGTAATCTTCAGGGTCTTAGTACCTCTTTTGGCTACATATCTGGTGTTACGGATGCGGAACTTACCAATCTTGCTAGCACAGAGACCGCAGCCGAGACGCTTACTAAAATAATTCAAAATGTCGCTGACAGTATCCTCAACGATGACAAATCAGCTGGTATTAAGAATTTCAAGACCCTTCTCAATTCAATAACATTTGCTGCAAGCGGATTCTATACCACCATGTCATCGCTCGACAGTGGAACACTTAGCGGACACATCTCAATGGTTGACTCTCTGGTGGCTATGATCAAAAATGCTGGTAGTATAAGTGACTCCGACATAAAGAAATATGCAGATATTGTAAGCACATTCCAACAGCTTACAACCGCTAGTCTCATTGGCGGATCGGATAGTGCTAAAACTGGCAAGCGGAAACTGAAAGCATCTCTCAAACAGCGTCAGAAGGAAGTCAATGAGTATACAAAGACTACTCGGAAGATAACTCGTGACGCTAAGAAGGAAACTGAAATGGCAACCGCCGAAGTAAACGCCAGCAATGCTAAGGCTGCAGCCGAGACTGAAAAGGAATGTGGTTTGATCACGGGCGATCTCTCCGTTGCCCAGTCCGATATAACCAAATATTACAAAGATCTTGGTGTCGAGTACAGTTCTACGCTGCAAACGGCTAAATCCGAATATGACGCTATCATAGAAGATTACAAGGACGGCCGTATTACGCAAAGTGAGTATGATTCCAAGTACACAACTGCCCAGTCCGATATAACCAAATATTACAAAGATCTTGGTGTCGAGTACAGTTCTACGCTGCAAACGGCTAAATCCGAATATGACGCTATCATAGAAGATTACAAGGACGGCCGTATTACGCAAAGTGAGTATGATTCCAAGTACACAACGCTTCTCAAGAAGTATATCCAGGATCAGGTCGGTCTTATTGGCTATGCTCAGGATAAGATGTCCGACTATGTTCAGAAGAACATGGATAACCTGAATAAAGACTTTGAGAATACGATTAAGACTATCCAGTCCAAGATCGATAAGCTCAAGGGTAATGTAAACAAAGACATGGCCGATCTGATGACGTTCACTACAAAGAACGATCTTTACGAGCAAGGCCTTGAACCCTTGGAAACAAGACTTCAGGAGCTTAATGACCAGAAGGATGCTGCCATTGAGAAATATGGTGAGGAATCCAATCAGGTTATCCAACTTGAAAGGAATATCAAGTCTCTTGAGAAGGAAATCACAGTCTACAAGAAGGCTAATGAATCTGCCAAGGGTGACGATACAGTCGTCGATGCTAAGTTTACTGATAAGATACGTAAAGGTACTACAGCTATCGATGAATATAATGACAAGCTGAAAGAATTGCAGAAGAGAAGTGGCTCCGACGCACTTATGTCTCTCTTCGAGGGCATGGATGTCGAAAAGGGCACTGCTACTGCAAATTACCTCTTGTCCGAGACTGACGAACAGCTTGCCGCTCTGGCTCATAACTATGAGAAATACCAGAACGCAGGCGATGAACTCGCTAAGACTCTCTACGGCGATCAGCTTCAGTCTGCTACCGAGGCATACGTACAGGATGTTCTTGATACTGTCAAGGATCTTCCCGACTCTGCTAAGACCATTGGCATTAACATCGCAGCCGGTCTTGCTAATGGATTCTCTGATGAGACCGAGGCATCTCTTAGCCTTATCGACATGAGTGGTGCCAAGATTACTGATAGTCTCAAGGAGCTCTTCGGTATCCATTCTCCGTCTACCGTAATGCGTGACGAAGTTGGTAGATATCTTGCTCGAGGTCTCATTGAAGGCTTTACCGACGAACTGAACAAGTTTGCAAGCGGTATCGGCAACTACATATCTACGGATCTTGGCATACTCGACGTGAACACTCAGACGAGCATTGACACGATGAACAACATTATAAGCAAGCTCAACGCCGCAATTCAAAATGGAATTAATACCAGCCCTGTTATCACTCCTGTACTCGACCTTTCTCAGGTACAGCTTGGTATGGGCCAGTTGAATACCATGTTTGGTGCTGGCGGTCTGGCTGTTCCTAATACCCTTATCAACAGCACTGCAAATATTAATGCTAACGATGCAGCTCTTCTCGGAGCAGTTAACCAGATGAACACTGATATTTGCGGTAAACTCGATACAATTAATCCTGTCAGCGAGCTCATGCAGCTTAGAAACGATGTCAACGTACAGTTCACCACAATCAATGATAGACTTGATAATATGCAGGTCGTTATGGATACCGGTGCACTCGTTGGTCAGCTTACAAGCGGTATTGATCAGTCGCTTGGTGATAGGGCTACTATGAGAAGACGAGGTGGATAATGCCTACTAAAGACGAGATAGACCAGATCGCGGCCAATAACTTCCATTCGGTAACGTTTAAGTCGGCGACTGAGTCAAAGAATTCTTGGATTGACTGGCACCTCGTTCCTATGACAAGACCCGTCATAAATCCCCCGACGCAGAAGACTTCCACAGTCGATATCCCGGGGGCTGACGGGGTCATAGATTTATCCGAGGTTGTTTCAGGCAAGCCGGTATACAACAACCGTACGGGATCAATCGAATTCCTTGTCCAGAATGGGTTTAAGGAATGGAGCGATATGTTCTCTACGGTAATGGCGTACCTTAATGGTAGTAAGAAGAAGATTATCTTTAATGACGATCCAAATTATTACTATGAGGGACGCGTATGGGTCAGCAAATGGGATTCAAGTTCCAGTATACATTACAGTAAAATAACCGTTGACTATGATGTAGGCCCATATAAATACACTCTTGACGGTAAAACCAAAATGTTATGAGGTGAGTTAAATGTATAGCGTATACGCTTATTTCGATCTGCTGGACACAACACCAGCTCTTGTATATTCCCCCGATAAAGTCGAGGAAGGTTATGTACTCACAGCTGGCTCATTCAATGCTCAGGTGGATCAGGCAGGCGACGCTACGCTTACTATACCTTACTCGCATCCTCGTTATGGCGATTTCAAGAAACTGAAGACCCAGATAATGATCAAGCGAGACGATAAGATAGTCTGGTTTGGTCGAGTCTTCGGCATTCGAAGAGATTTCTACCAAAATAAGGTCATTACTTGTGAGGGAGCGTTGGCGTTCTTAAATGATATATGTCTCGCTCCCTACCAGTATTGGATTCAAAGTGGCGATTACACTGCTAACTTAGCTACTCTTGGCACTCTGGAAACAGAACTTGCAGCTCTTAATACTAAGCGAGCTGCTATAAACGAAGATGAACAACCAGCTGCAGCCAAGACACTCGATAAGCAAATCCAAGCTAAAGGTGACGAGATCGAGACCTTTAAAGAGACTCATGTACTCGAAGAATGGACTGTTCAGCCTAAAACCAAACAAGAGCATCTCGATTACATAATCGGAGTGTATAATTATCGGTGTTCGGCGGCTCGTAAGGTTACATTCATGGTCTCTAATATCACACTCGGAATCGACGCCAACATTGCCGGATGCGACTCTTATGATACAGTCTTCACAGAAATTCAAAATAGAATTATTAAAGACTATAATTACTCGATGATACCATCTTGGTCAATTGACGAGAGCGGCCGAGTAATAACCAATGTTGAATTGTGTCAACTTCCATCTGGAGCATGTACACAAAAAGTAGAATTTGCAAAAAATCTGATCGACTTTGAGGAATTTATAAGTGGGGATGAGTTATACAATAATATCATACCACTTGGATCCGGCAATCTAAATATCTATAACGATAACGGTAAGGATCCGCTCGATTCCCATGTTGATTTAAAAGACAGACAATATTATGTCCAAGGCGGCGTAGAAGGCGATTCCGGTCCCATCGACAAGGTCATAAACTTTGATATGATCGAGGATCGAGATAAGCTCGAGCAGGCTGCCTTGAATATTATTCAGCTTGGCGGTGGTACAGGAACGATGTCATTTACAATCAAAGCAGTCGATTTAAGTTTGCTTGATGTGAACGTCGATAAGATAGAACTCGGTCAGAGTATGGAAGTTGTGTCAGCACCACACAATATGGACAAGACTTTCGTTATTACTCAGACTTCGATTGACTTCCTCAACCCCGCTAATAACTCATATACGTTTTCCGAGCCTGGCTTAATGACACCAGAAACAATGACCCAACACTTCTATTCGAGTGAGTATGCTCAAAATATGGCTGCCGGTAAGAAAGTTACTATCGGCGAGAATTACGGCATGTTCTACATCGTTCCAGATGGCGTTGGAGTAGCATTCTTAATGTAAAGGAGGGTTTGCTATGGACATAGAAGGCGTGCTGAAACGGTTTTCCTTTAAACAGATTTTCAAGGGACTTCGAGTAGGTGTAGTCGCCATTACAGGCAAACAGCTATTCTTTGAGAATGAAACCAAGATCCAGAAAATCGACGATAACACTGTGGTTGCCTATTTTCAAGGCGGTCGGTACAAACAGACCATTACAGCTGACGGAACAGGCAATGTACGGTATAATTTCAAATCTGTCATAGAGGAGGTCTCAGAATGACTTTCGCTGAGGCTGCTATGATAATGATGGGTAATAGTGGGGGAGTATCTGGTAAAGTCAAGCCGATTTCGATAACAAAAAATGGTGATTACGCGTTAAGCGACGATGACAAAGAAGCTGGCTATATCGGATATACTCCAGCACATGTTAATGTAACTGACTTCGACAAGCAATCTGTTACCTTTACAAAAAATGGTTCGTATCATATCGATTCTCCGATCAAGTATGCTTGGAATCCAATAATTGTCAATGTTGATACGAATCCGGTTATCAATTCTTTATCTGTATCCGAACCCGGTACATACCATGCCTACAGCTACTCATGTAATGGATTTGATCCCGTTATTGTGAGTGATAAGTATAAGAAATTATACGAGCAGGCTAAGGGGAATGGTGAAACGTTGACTGATGAATATGGAAACGAAATCGATAATGCTATAGAAATTTCCAGTGACGACCTGTCTGAATATACTGAAGCCTTAACGCTTACAAAGTACGGAGGTGCAGTAACGTTGCATCCAATCGGAGACGGCGACGTGGCCATTAGTATCCAGCCAATGGTAATCGGACTTCCTCTAAACGACACTAGCATACCTCCTATAAATTCGGTAATGGCTCGAATTAGATATGAGATGACATGTTTAAGTAATTCTAAGACGTATCATTGGTATTTAGGCCGAACCGCTTCTATACAATATGATTTAAAATCATTTGACGATCCGCTGACGGTTTGGAGTGAGATAGATAATATAACCATATCTGATGATGGCGGGTTGATAACAGTGGAGTACAGTTATTATAAAGATAATGTGTTCTACAAAAAACATTCTGACACTCTCAAAGCGTCTCTGGTTAACGGCGGTACAAAATTTGCAGGATCTGATTCGACGATTGCGTTCACCATTCAGAATTACGATGGAATATATCGATTCCCGACCGAATATGATTATTGAGGTAATGTTATGGATTTACGATCAGCGGCTCTATTGATGATAAACGGCGGTTCGGGTGTTACTGGAACAGCTAAAGAACTCGAAATTTGGGATAATGGCGACTATGAACCAACTGACGATGAAAAAGCAGAAGGAATTATTGCGTACAACCCACTTCACGTAATCGTTATGCCCGGAACCACTCAAACCTTCGGTTGCACTGAGAATGGTACGTACTCGCTTACTCCAGACGGTGACATCTACCGTGATGGAGTTTTGTACAGTAAAACAGGCGGTAGTAATAATCTCGGCTGGAGTTACGGAAATATAAACGTTCCCGTCGACGCTACAATAATAGAGTTATCTGTAACAGAGCCCGGCACGTATCATGCCAAAGACTATTCATGTGATGGGTTTGATCCAGTAAATGTTTCAAGTATCTACAAGGATTTATACAATTATGCGGTTAACGGCGGTGGCACAAACACTACTGATGACGGCCATCCTGTTGACAATTCTATGGATACTGGAAAGACTAATCAAACCAACGATTATCTGAACATATCGGAAGGCGATTTTGATACGGTAACTAATGCCGGCAATTCTATTGAGATAAAGTTCTGGGTTGAGAAAAACCCTCACCCAACTCAAGCCCAGTATTGGACGATGTCATACAAATATACGGTGACAAATCTGAATACTGGCGAGTCCGTTACTGGTAGGTGCTATTCAACTGACTACGGATGGAACGAGGCTACTACTAAAGAGCCATTGTTCAAAATAGATTCCATAACTTACGGTTCGAGCATATGTGATATCCACTACAGCTTGACATGTTACAATGAAGATGGCACGGTTCGTGATACGATCGGTAATTATCGCCGTGTCGATCACAGTAGCGTTAACGCTTACGCATATACCGACCATTGGATAGTATCAAACTCTGCTACATAAAGGAGTGATATTTATGGCAGATACTAATATTGGAGATATCACTATCGACATCTCCTTAAAAGACGTTATAAACACGATCACTGTTCTCAACGTTGCGACTCCGATCATCATTCCATCGGAGTATGATATAAAGGTTGCGACAATTGAACAGCCTAAGAAACTTCCTCGCTACGCTTGGATTAAAAACCTTGATAAAGATGCTCAGGTTATGCTCGACGGTGATGTAGACCCCGGAGTCGATAGCAACTATCTGACTATCGCAGCGGGCGATGCAATTCGTATCCCTATTCGCAGCGGGCAGAATAAGTTCTATCTCAAAGGCCCTTCTACGTTTGGCATTATCCTGACCGACGACGGAGCCAGCCCTTTTAAGTTAGCTCAGAAATCTTCCTCCGGTTCTGGGCTGGTTACAGGAGGAATTGCATTCGAGGGCATACTTCTCCCGATTTATGCCATAGGTGAAGCAGTAGAAGTTGCAGATAGTGAGGTGATTGGGTAATGGGACAGTTAAAAATGTACCAGCCCACTAAGACTTGCTTTAAATTCTAAGAAAGGAGAAAATCAAAATGGGAAAACTCTACAAATATCAGCCCACATTAGGCATGAGCAAAGAGGATCGCACAGAGGCGAATTATATTACTAAAATTCTGAGCTGGCTCCACTCGGTAGAAGATTTACTCACAACGGTCGCGAGCATATCTTATACCGAAAAAGGTTGCACGCTTACGCCCCTTGCCGAAAACATCAACAGCAAGCCAATTGTAATCGAAGTGTCGGGTTCTAATATCACTTATTCGACTAAAACTGGCAACGCATCTCCAGCTTGGTCAACAGATGCAATCTCGCTTACTAACGACCCGTTTCTGTATATCGCATCTGATACTGATGGGGTCAGCGTCGGAGGCGGAACCACTCCGTGGATGATGGGCATTTATATGGGGCACCTGTTTGACGGTACCGAGATTGGCATCGAGGTAGATACCAGTAGTTCGGACTTGATTTGGTTCACCGGAAACGGCACTAGAAGCGGCAGCTCTGTGTATTGTGGAAAAGAAGCTATGGGATATTTCGCTTCGTATTGCGTTAAACCTTTTACATTCGCCGCTTCGGGCGTGATAACAAATCACATCGTGTCGCTTGATGGTGGAATACAGAGCCCCTCCAGAGGCAGTGTATTCACTATCAATGAAGATACATATATAGGCATAATTGGTAATTATGCGCTCAAAGTATAAGGGGGGATGAAAATGTCAGCAAAAACAAACTACGGTCTGGTCGCATACGCCAAAGCTCAGTTAGGTCTTCCCTACTGGTATGGCACATTCGGTCAGATTGGAACGGAAGCCCTGTACACTTCCAAGAAGAAACAGTGGCCTAAGTTCTATAAATGGGAATGGACTGCTTACAACAACTTCTCTTCCCAGTACGGCAAAAGGGTCCATGATTGTGTAGGGCTCATCAAGGGGTATCTCTGGTCGGATACTCCTACATCTACACCCGAGTATGACATCTCGCAGGACGTGTCTGCAAATATGATGCGGGCGAACTGTTCCGAGAGAGGCGGTATATCCACTATGCCCGACATTCCTGGCGTACTCGTATTCATGAGTGGTCACGTGGGCGTTTACATTGGCGGTGGTGAAGTCATCGAAGCGAGAGGTCACGAGTACGGCGTTGTTAAGACAAAGCTCGCACTCAGACCTTGGAAGTGGTGGGGTAAGTGCCCTTATCTTACATATACTGATAATCCTGGCATTACAATTGACAGCAAAACCACTGACAAGCCCGGCACCCCTTCTGCTATCGGAGTCGGTTCTAAAACAATCAAAATGAACTGCAAAAAGGTAACCGTTAAGAAGGGTAACTGGAATATTCGAAAGCTTCCTTCTGCTGATTCCACTGCTATTACACAGGTTAAAGGTGGACAGGAACTTAACGTTGCCACTGGATGGGTCTATGTGCCCTCTCTTGGCGGCTGGATTTCTAACAAAGCTATCGACCAGCAGTAATAACTGTTGTTTGATAAATACAAGCACATCTTTACAGTTTTGAGATTGTGTGGAGGTGAGTCCAGTGCACTATGCGCTAATCTTCTGAGTCAAACATAATTTAACATCATGAAAGGAGTCATTATTATGATGAACAATGGTCAAAATCCTTATGGTAACTACTATAACCCTTACTATCCGGTTATGCCCAATCAACTGCCAGTTAATCAGATGCAGCAAACTATGCAGCGTCCTAACGTTACTGGTATGGGCGGGCGTGTCGTGAACAATGAAAACGAGATTACGCCAAATGAGATACCTATGGACGGTAGTGTAAGTCTGTTCCCCATGAATGACTATTCAAAAATCTATGCCAAAGCATGGACCGCTAACGGGGCAATTAAGACTATAACATTTATTCCCGAGGTACCAAATGAGCCGGTTTCAAATTCAAACCAAAACGACATATCAACTCAAAGTAAGTTTCAAAACGATGTTCTGGCACGTCTTGACCGCATAGAGAAGGCACAGAAGCGTGCTACAGGATACAAGCCTAAGTTCAACAATGATAATACTCCCAGGAAGGATGGCGCTCAAAATGAATAACATGATCAATTTTGCCATGACTCTAGACTGAGCTCGTCGACTGCTTAAAATCAGAATTTGCTAAGGGCCTCAGCTGTATCGACACCAAAGAAGCAGGTGAAGTTACAGATATGATCAAGGACCTGGCAGAGACTGAGCGCAACTGCTACGAAGCTTGTTATTACAAGTCCATTGTTGAAGCTATGGAAGATGCTGAAGAGGGTGCTCGCTACGGCTACAACCCCAACAGATACTCTTCTGGACGCTATGCTCCTACAGGTAGAGGAACTCGTGGCTACAGACCCTACGAGGACCTTGACATGATTGATGCATGGGCTAAAGACCTCGATGATAACGGGATGAGGTACCGCATGGGATTCAACGCCGGTGGACGTTCTGGTGTAAAAATGTCTGATGGCATCAGAAGCGGCGGATCTCATATGGTTGACCCTGACATGTATTCGGAGCATTCCAGCAATTGGGATAGCAGGTACGGCGATGCTTATAATAAGTATCGTACTTCCAGAAAGCATTATACCGAATCAAAGTCCGCGGCAGATAAACTGGAAATGGACGAGCACGCTAATGAGCACATCAATGACACAATAGCTACTATGAAAGAGATCTATAAGTCCGCTGATCCCGATATGAGGAAGCGAATGAAAGAAAATGTTCAGAAGCTTGTGTCTGAGATGATCGTCTAAATTATTCTCGCCATGAATACCTTTTACCTTAACGGGGATTTGTGGCGTATTGTAATTGTAAACCCAACTAATCCTCAACTTGTGGATCGTACAGGTAGACTGACAGTTGCTACTACAGACCCCGCTACATATACCATTTATATGTCGAGCGAACTGACTGGTGGCTTCTTTACCCACGTATTGATCCACGAGCTGGGGCATTGTGCTATGATCAGCTTCAACTTACTCGCTGATATACATCAAATGGTAAAACCTGAGTATTGGATTGAGGCTGAGGAATGGGTTTGCAACTTCATCGCTGACTATGGCGAGCAATTATTCAAAATAGCTTATACTGTAGACGGCGATTACGCTTGGAGATGGATCCCCGGCGAACTGGAAAGGTTGATATCTTAAGGAGGGGTATAAACTTGGGCGTTGAATCAATTATAACGATTGTGTGCTCAGTGCTGGCATCAAGCGGTCTTTGGGCATTTTTTACGAAAATTGCCGATATGAAAGACGTCAAGAATCAGATGCTTGTTGGTCTTGCACATGATCGAATATTATATCTGGGTATGTCATATCTTGAGAGAGGGGATTGGATTACTCGAGATGAGTATGAAAATCTTCATGACTACCTCTACGTACCCTATCAGAAAATGGGTGGTAATGGCTCTGCTAAAAGGGTCATGGACGAGGTAGATGTTAAACTCAACATAGTGGCACACCCACCAAAGGAGGAAAAAGCAGATGAGTAATAAGGTATATGATGCACTCAAGTGGGTTGCGCAGTATCTGCTCCCTGCACTCGGCACATTGTACTTTGCACTTGCACAGATTTGGGACCTTCCCTACGGCGAGCAGGTGGTAGGTACAATTACTGCTATTGATGCATTCCTGGGTATAATCCTGGGTATAAGCACACAGCAGTATCACGATCGTATGGATTACTACGACGGTGACGGTGATAAGTCTAAATGATCAAAATGGTTTAGTGGCTTGGCGAGTTTGCTGAGCCACTTCACTATTACACGGACTCTTTTTTTTGTCGCGTTGATTACATACTCCTTTATGAAGAGTAATTTATTACAAATTTTAAAGGAGGATTTTATTATGTTAAAGCAATTATTAGGCGGACTTAATATGTTTGTAGGAGCAGGCATGATAACCATTAGCTTCATTTTAGGATGTTGCGGATGCGTTGGAATTGCTATACTTGCACTTATATTAGACATATCAATAATGGCTGGTGGCGCAGTATTATTCTACAGCGAAGTATGTAAGGATGACGAAAACAAGCAGGAGAGCTAACAGGCTCTCTTAGCTTTTTCGCGTAATAAACACGGTCTCTTATGAGAGAAATCTCAATCAAATTTTATGGAGGTTTTATTATGAAAAAGAAAAATATGCTTATGTATGAATGGGAAAGAAATGGCGAATGGCTAGTTCAGCACTTTAACGAGCTTATGGATCTTTGTCATCAGGAGGTTGCGGAAACCGGGGTGAAAAAACTCTGGATTAAAACGAATCCTCTGAGACGGCAGGGAACTGAGGAGTTCTTTAATGTGAGAACAAACAGTCGATACGTATTCCAGTACATGCTTAGAGCAGAAATGGAAGAGAAAATCGATAAAAGAATCAAAGAAAAGATGAAAGAGATAACGAACAAGTAACAACGCAAGAGAGCTGTAACAAGCTCTCTTAGCTTTTTTCCGTCGCGTGGGAAACATCCTGTATTATGAGAGAAAATCTTAAAACTACTTTATAGGAGGTACGATTTATGATAACATTTTGTATTGTCATGATTGCATTATTAATTGTGGTGACAGTAGGAGTCATTGTCCTGATTTCAGGAGGAGGATTACTGTTGTTACCGATTGCAGATATTGTGATCGGGATATTTATACTTGTTATGCTGATTAAAGCGATCTTTAAGAAAAAAGACAAGTAACTCTATGAGGCTGTGGAAACATGGCCTCTAATTTTTGTCGCGACAAAAACACACCCTCTAATGAAAGGGGTTGATTTATATGTCAACAAAAGCGAAGGTAATGATTTTAATAATAACAATAGGAATTATAGGAATAGCTGCATTTATTGCATCGGCAATAGATTCTACTATCCCGGAAGTATTATTAGGAATGATTACATTACTATATGTAATTAAGGACATGTTTTTTAACAACGATAAAGAGAGCTAACAAGCTCTCTTCTTTTTTTTTCGCGACAAAAACATTCTATTTAATGAAAGGATGTGTTTATATGTTTATAGAAAAATGGGCATTAACAGCTGAAAAGAGAGAGAAGATATCTCATCAAAATGGTAAGATATTATTAGGACTTATGGAGAGACGCAGTATTAAAAGTATTGCAACGGATCTCAAGTTAAGTCCCAATGAGGTCGAACATAATATTGATGAGATACTTTACGAACTTTATCAGCATGTTGGGCTGAGGAGATTTCTTAAGACAATATTCCGAAAATAAGAGCGACAGACTCTGTGTAGAAATACATGGAGTCTTAGCTTTTCGCGTACCGAACATCTCCTATTATGAGGAAACTCAACTAAATAAAGGAGGAATTTATTATGAAGAAAATTTGGGAAAGGTACAAAAACGATTTCTGGAAGATCGCAATGAAAACGATCATATTCTGGGTTAGTGGAGGGGCCATGGTACTTTCATGGCACTTACTACACGGGCCATGGATATGGCCAATTCAGGCGGTACTTACGGGAGCCGCTTTCATTGCGATCTCAAAATATGATTGGGATTCCGATGATTTAGACAAGTAATTCTATGAGGCTGTGGAAACATGGCCTCTAAATTTTGTCGCGACAAAATCACGCTCTCTTATGAAAGGAGTTGATCAAAATGTCAGCAATGAAAAATTTTATGGAAGATGTTTGTTACATGTATCACGACGGATATTCAATAGAGGATATCGCCGTGAAATATGATGTAAGCACGGACTATGTAAAAGAAGTTATTGACATATGGTATGACAAAATTTGTAATTGAGAGCGAACGAGAGCTGTAACAGGCTCTCTTAGCTTTTCGCGTAAATTACACACTCTTTTATGAGGAGAAATCCGAAACTATATTATTGGAGGTTTTATTATAAAAAAGGTTTTTAAGGTAACAACAATTGTTATGGGTGTGGTAGCTGCAATTTCGGGAATTGTAGCAGGTATCATGTACGTAGTAAATTGGGTGAGAGCTGAAAAACTTAAGAAAGAAATGATGGAAGAACTCGATTTTGTACGAGAGACAATCCTCAACCAGGCAGGAGCGCGATAACAAGCGCTCTTCCTTTTTCTGAAAGGAGGTGATCAAAATGACGTTCTACATAGTAGCTGCCGTCATATGGTCGATGGGACTTGCATGCGGTATGGCTCTCACGGTGGTAATTTCTGGTCTTGGTACAAAGGTCAGATTCGGTGTGCTTCATGTTAACACCAAAGACCCAAACAAAGACATGTTCAGTATTGAAATTGATGCCGATTCGCCAGCCCAGTTCGAGAACACAAACAAGGTGATACTCAAAGTGAGTCGCGACTGAAACATACTATTATATGAGGAGGTGATAATATGAAAAAATGTATTGGTCATATACTTGGCATAATTGGGTCCAAATTGTGGGTCCTGGGTGGATTTTGGAAAGCCGATGAGTTTACTGATTTAAATATAATTGGTAAGATTGGGTATTCGATATTCTGCACCGGATTCCGTATGATGGGACTTAGACCTAATAAGTATGCTGACGTAATCGCATATATTCATAAATAATCAGAATAAGACTCTATGTAGAAATACATGGGGTCTTAGTTTTTTTTCGCGATAAAATCAACCTGTTTTATGGGAGAGCATCCCAATATTTTTTGAAAGGAAGATGTAAATATGGACGAATTTAGCAAGGTGATCAGAGAGGAAATCGAAAGACAGACAAAAGAGCTGCCTGATATGAATCTTGGACCTGATGATTATGCAAAGATGTCCAAGGGCATTGCTGATCTGACAAAGGCGGTAACGGACTATGAGAAGAGTCGTGATGATGCGGAGGCTGAAAAGTCCAAGGTTAAGCGCGATACAATCATCAATAGTATTACTACTGGTGTCAGTGTCGGCGGATTAGCCCTTGGGGTCGCGGAGTTTATTAAGAAACAGGAGTGGATCAGACAGGGGTTTATATTTGAGCAAACGGGCTCGATTTGTTCGAGCACCTTTAAGCACATATTCACTAGCATATTTAAGAAATAAGGATGCTGAGAATAGCAGGAGAGCTGTAACAGGCTCTCTTAGCTTTTCTGAAAGGAGTTATAATGTCAAGAGAAGAGATAGCCAAATTGATCCACAGGCGAAGATTGCAGGTCTGGACACACTCAGTTATTTATTATGGATACAATGAGAATCTTATTTCAGACGCTACTTGGTCAAAATGGGCGTCTGAATTGGAGGATCTGCAGACTGAATATCCTGATATAGCAGCACAGGTAGAGTACGCGGATGTATTCAAAGGATTCGATCATTCCACTGGCTCAAATTTGCCTACAAATGTAAAGAGCATAAATAGACGTGCTGAGTATCTGATAATGCTTTGTAGGCGCAATCCAGATTATATTATACAGGAGGATTGAAATGAACAATGTATTATATATGACCCGTGAGTACGGAGACGGAAAAGAGCTTGTTGTAACTACTATTGCTGTGATAAATGGTCTCCAGGCAACAATTGTTTCCGTCATAAAAAACGATAAGAAAGGGCCCTTAAGACCACATACGAAACTTGAGACAAAAACTTCACACTATAAAATTGCTTACGAGTCTTCCGAGCTCTACTATGATATGATCACAGAAAAATACTTCGAGGCAATGCCGTCGGTAGTAAAGCTTATGAGTAACGCCATGGCTGAAATATGTCGGAGATACAGGATTCCATATCGCATGGAACAGACTGCTACTAAGCTCGGCGATGGCATGGAATGCACGATCATAACCTATTGATTCGCGTAAAAAACACGCTCTCTTATGAGGAAACTCAAAATATATTATTTGGAGGTTTTTAACATGAAGAAAGTAATAGGTATGATTTTATTCATCTGTGCGGCTAGTATAGGCTATTGTGCAGGCGTGGTACTCGGACTTATAGCCGCGGCACGTTGCAGCACTAAATATCCAGACGAATGGAGCAAGGATTCAGTTGAGAACATCAAAGATGCATTCAAGAAGTAACTCAATAGCAGGAGAGCTGTAACAGGCTCTCTTAGCTTTTCTGAAGATTGAACATACTTCGCGAATTAAACATGCTATTATATGAGGGAGGTGAGAACTTATGACAAAGCTTGGAATAATTTCACTGATCGTCGGTATCATTGGTACTGTGCTGACTACATTAAATGCACAGCAGACAGCGCAGAAGCGTATCGATGAGAGATTTGATGAGTGGGAGAAAGAGCACAGATAAGACAACCAACTTAATAGCAAGAGAGCTGTAACAGGCTCTCTTAGCTTTTTTCGAAAGGAGAATGCAACAATGACCAGCGCAGAGGCGCTCAAAATCTTAAGGGATCATTATGCTCAGATGATTCCGCCTGATAAAATATGGCCTAAGTATAAGGTTATGGAACGATCATATCACAGATCTGTCTGCAAATATGTGATGCAGAGGTTAATCGATACTGACCTTGACCCGATGCTAATTGTGCAAAAGACACACGAGATGTTGTTGAACGGTGATGATCGCAATCCGACAAAGTATGGTAGGTACATGCTTGAGGAGATCGAGGACATCAAATGCATGTTAATTGATGAAATTGAAAGGAGAAATTCAAATGAGCGTAATTGACACTTTGAAGCCTATCGCTGCAAACATTGGTAGATTGGCTTCCCAGCATGTCACCGAGCTCAGTGTGGGTGTTGGTATAGCAGGCATGGTAACCGCTATATTTCAGACTGCTCATGCAAGCAAAAAAGCTGAAGCAAAGCTAGCGGAGGTACAGGAGAGCCGTAAGCGAGTATACATGGACGAGGCTTCACAGAAGTGGGTGACAGGCGATCCTGATCCGCTTACAGCCGGTGAGGTGTTCAAAATAAAGGCACCTTATTATATACCAGTTGTACTCACGACTATAGGTTCAGCGGCATGCATTATATTTGGAACGCATCAGAGTCTCAAGCGCAATGCATTGCTCACGACCGCGTTGACGGTATCAGATCAGGCATTTAGAGACTATAAGAAATCTGTTGAGGAGCAGATTAAAGAAATGGTCCCGGAGGAGAAACTTCCTGAGGTTAAGCAAAAAATACAGGATAAGGTAGCAAAAAAAGCAGTTGATGCATCTACGACACCTGCTCCTGTGGCTATTGCTAATGCAGATGGCAAACTTCTTTGCTATGAGCGCTACTCAGGTAGATACTTTTACTCTACAATGGAGGATATCAAAAAAGCCTGCAATGACCTAAATCGGCAGATGAGAGATGATAATTATATATCTCTCAATGAGTTCTATTACGAAGTGGGGCTTGAAGAAACTGCCTTGGGTCACGAACTTGGCTGGCACATAGACCGCGGATACATCGATCCAATATTTGGGTCCACGCTCACAGCAGATAATCGACTTGCGATGACGGTCGATTTTGAAATACCGCCGAGAACAGACTTTAGGCATGTTCTGTAATTCGCGATAAAAACACACTCTCTTATGAGAGACATCTCAAAAATTAAATTTTATTGGAGGTTTTAATCATGGAAGAAATGATGAACAACGAAGTAATGGAGAACGAGACTGAGGTAGAGGCAACAGATATTGTTCCTGTATCCGAAGACACTTGTGACGAAGACGAAGATCTTAACAAGGGTACAGTCGCTGTGGGCATTGGCATCATGGCGCTGGCAGGCGTGGGTGTAGTAGCACTCGGCAAGCTGGCATTCAAGGGTGGCAAAGCTATTGCGGCTAGGATCAAAGCTAAGAAGGAGTCAAAGCAGGTATCAGCGGAACCGGTAGCAGTTGAAGCAGAAACCGAAACTCCCGACATTCAGGTTCAGACAGAAAATGAGGAGACTGAAACAAAGTAAAGATGTCAAGCGAGAGAGCTGTAACAGGCTCTCTTAGCTTTTCTGATCAAAATAAGGAGATGATACAATGGCACAGGCAAATATGCCAACAAATACCCCTAAGAAGGAAATTAAAGCTGTGGCGCAGGCGGTTAAGAAACCTACTGCTAATCCTGGCAAGTTTATTACAACAGACCTGAAAACGGTCAGTGGCACCATATTCAGAGACTGGATTGTCCCTGGCCTCAAACAGCTGGCATCAAGTATTATATCAAATGGCGTTGATATGCTACTGTTCGGCGAAGCTCGACATAATAATCGTGGATACGGATATGGAGGATATAGCGGAAGCCCATATACGTCATATGGAGGATATTACAAGCAGACTCAAGCGACACCTTATTATGCATCATATAACGGTCCACCAACACCTGCGAGAACCGGATCTGTATTTGATTATCAGTCAGTGCAATTCCCAACAAGAGTCGATGCCGAAAAGGTGCTTGACCAGATGTTCGAGTTGATCGCCGAGTATGGTATTGCATCTGTAGGCGATTTCTATCAGTCTGCTGGAATCATTCCCAACTATAATGATAACAAATGGGGTTGGACAGATATAAGAGATGCACGTGTAGTTTCTTATGGCAATTGTTACATTGTTAAGCTGCCGAACCCCTATCCCATCAATAAATAATTCAAGGAGGAAAATAATATGGAAATCATGAACACTATCGGTAAATTTATGACAAACGTTAAGTTTGCAGCAATCGAAAACTCACCTAAGCTTCTTATCGCGGGTGCTATCGTGGCAGGTGCGGGTGCTATCGTCGGTGCTATTGCGGGTACAAAAAAGGCTATTCCTGTTATCGAGGAAGCCAAGATCAAAATCGAAGAAATTCACCTCGATGAAGAGGGTAACGAAAAAGCCGAGCTGAGTAAGGAAGATGCTCAGGCTATGACAAAGGTATATCTCGACACCGCATGGTATCTCACTAAGGTATATGCACCTACAATTCTTCTGTCTGCAACTTCTATCACATGCATGCTCGGATCCAATAACATTATGATGCGCAGAAATGCGGCGCTGTCGGCTGCGTTTACTGCTGTTGATACATCATTCAGAGAATATCGTAAGCGTGTTGCTGGTGCTATCGGTGATGAAGCAGAGATGAAGCTTTATCGTAATGAGCGCGTTGAGCTTGAACAGACCGAGACCGTCGATCCTGAGACCGGCGAGGTAAAGACTGAAACCAAGGAAGTCAAGAAGATCGACAAGGCGCCTCATACTGCACTCTTTGATGAATGCAATGTAAACTATGAGCGTGACCCCTACAATAATTACAATCTTATGTTCCTTAAAGCACACGAGCAGGCAGCGAATGATAAACTTCGTGCAACCGGCTTCATGTTCGAAAACGAGGTAAGAGACGATCTCGGTCTCGACAGAACACCTGAAGGACAGTTCTCCGGCTGGATATTTGATCCCGATGGACCTACTCATCAGATATCTTTCGGCATCTTTGATTACAATAACCCCTCTGCTGCTAACTTTGTAACGGATAGCGGTCGCGAGGGTGTATGGCTGAACTTCAACTGCTCAGACAACATCATGTCTCGAGTAAAGTGGTGAGGTGATCAAAATGAACAATACAGTTAAGGTTGTATTGGCATTTGTTGTGGGGGCTGCCGTTGGTGTAGTCTCCACAATGAAATACTTCGAGAAGAAATATGCTGAAAAAGCTGATCGAGATATTGCTGGTGTCAGAGCTGCCTATGGAGTAATTCATAAGTATCGTGAAGATGGCGCAATAGCCAATTACGTTGATAGCGACACGAGTGACCCTGAGTTCAACAAATACACTCGTCAGGTGAATGAGTATACAAATTATTCACAGCCTGAGAAGAAAGAAGAAGGCCTTGTTGAACCCGGCGTAGGAGAGATTCTTATGGAGAAATCTGTACCCAATCCCGATGCAGAAGACAAGCCCTATCTCATCGATCCAAATCAGGTGGGTGACTGCGATGACTATGAGCTACTCGACCTTGATTGGTATGATGACGGGGTCTTAGCTGATAGCTGGGGTGTTAAGATCGAGCACCCCGAAACTGTAATCGGACTTGATGCTATCCATGCATTCGATGACTTCAATACGGTACAAATATGGGTACGTAACGATGCTCGTATGATCGATTACGAGATAAATCGAAAGGATATGAATTATTCAGATTTACCGCCTGACTATGACAATGCCTTTCCGGACAACCCGCTAGATGTAAAGTGAGGTGATCAAAATGAGAATTCATCCACACCAGGAACGCGACTATGTCAAATGGCTCGTAGATAAGACTGGACTCCAGTTCTACAAGAATCTCTGTACACAGCTTCATGACATACGATTTGTATATCAGAACCGTATGGACGAAAACCGAGAGTCGGATGGACGGGCCATGAGACAGCGCTTTGGACATGAGATAGGCCTTACGCCATCTGAGATAACAGCAATCCTTGATCAAAATGACGGCTGCTCAATGCTCGAGATGATGGTGGCACTCGCACTCCGCATCGAGGAGCAGATTATGGCCGATGATGCTGAAGGTGACAGAACGGGTGTGTGGTTCTATGCTATGATCGTGTCATTAGGCCTTGACGGGTATGATGACAAACATTACAACCCTGTCGATGTACAGGAAATAATAAACAGGTTTGAAGCAGGTGAGTACATGCCATCTGGACGAGGTGGCTTATTCACCGTTGCGGATCCCACCGTGGATATGCGTAACCTGGAAATATGGTACCAGGCAATGCGCTATCTTAATACACTTAAATAAAATGGAGGATATAACTATGAACGAAATTACTACAATGAACAATGGAAATGTTACCGAGAAGGTGCTTGGTTTCATCTGTGATACTGTGGCTTGGTCTCATGATGCTACCGTGCATATCAATAACAACTCCGATTGCATCAAGAGGCTGACCAGCTGCGTTAAGGCAATGGCCGACGATATGAACATCATGGACAGAGCTATCAGCCTTCTTGACAAAAATGTATCTCGTCTCAATGTTGGTTGCACAGTCGGTGTCGTATTCGGCGTAATTGGCCTTGCAACCGCATCACTGGCTAACACAAGAGCTAAGGAACTCAAAGACAGGCTTGATAACGTTGAACTTAATCTCTATAATGAGAAAACCAAAACTGACACAACAGAAGAATAAAAAGGGGGGAGTCCAGATGCTAGACTTCTTCAGAGTGTCTACTCGAACGGACTCGAAAGGTCGTACAGTCGTATATCCTCGCTTCAGAATTACTAAGTCAAAAGACTTGATGATTCGAGGCGGGGATTTCTATGCCATCTGGCTTGACGAGCAGGGGCGTTGGAGCACTGATGAACAAGACGCGCTTGATCTGATTGATGCCGAGATCGACAAATATCTTGTTGAAAAGAATGTTGAGCGCGGAGCAATCGTGCTTTATATGTGTGATGCGGAGTCTAATATGATTGACGCGTGGCATAGATATTGTCAGCGTCAAATGCGAGACTCATTTCACCCATTAGACGAGACTCTTGTCTTTGCAAATAGTCCTGTAAAAAAAGAGGATTACGCGAGCAAGAGGTTACCTTATCCACTCGAGAATGCTCCCACACCAGCATTTGATCAGATGATACATACCCTCTATGATGAGGAGGAAGCTCACAAATTGATGTGGGCGATCGGTGCTATCGTGTCTGGTGACTCCAAAAGGATTCAGAAATTTATGGTTCTATATGGTGCACAGGGTACGGGTAAATCAACAATCCTCAACATTGTAGAACAATTGTTCCAGGGTTACTATTCGGTATTTGACGCGAAGGCTTTAGGTTCAACAAGCAACCAGTTTGCGCTTGAGGCTTTCAAATCGAACCCATTGGTTGCTATTCAGCACGATGGCGACCTTTCCAGAATCGAGGATAATACTCGATTAAATTCCTTAGTGTCACACGAAAAAATGACAGTCAACGAGAAGTTTAAATCAACTTATGCTACTGACTTCAAGTGCTTCCTATTTATGGGTACAAACAAGCCAGTAAAAATTACTGATGCTAAATCGGGGTTGATAAGACGACTCATTGACGTGTCACCATCTGGTAGGCTGCTTAATCGCGCAGATTATGATAGACTCAAAGGTATGATCCCATTCGAGCTCGGGGGTATTGCTAATGAGTGCTTGAATGTGTATCTAGACGACAAGCATGCCTATGATGACTATATTCCGGTTGGTATGATGGGGGCATCGAATGACTTCTACAACTTCGTTATGGATAGTTATTTGATATTCTCAAAGGAGAATGGCGTATCGCTCAAAATAGCTTGGGAGATGTATAAGAACTATTGTGAATATGCAAAGGTAGCTTATCCATTCCCGCAGCGAGTATTCAAGGAAGAGTTGAAGAATTACTTTGACGAATACCTTGATAAGTATACTTTAGCCGATGATACCAATGCGAGGGGCTATTATAAGGGTTTTAGAGGCGATAGATACGAATCAAACGATACTTCTATCACTACACCTGCTCAAAATGGCTCCAAGACCCTGATATTAGACTCAAATATCTCAATATTCGACAAAACGTGTGCAGATTGCTATGCCCAGTATGCATCTGAAGAAGGCGCCCCTCGATCAAAATGGGATAACGTAACCACCAAATTGTCGGATATTGACACCTCTTTATTGCATTATGTGCTGTTCTCAGACATACATCATATTGTAATAGACTTCGATTTAAAGGTCGATGGTAAGAAGAGTCTCGAAGCAAATCTTGCAGAGGCTGCTAAATGGCCGGCTACTTATGCGGAACTGAGTAAGTCTGGCTGCGGCGTACATCTGCATTACATCTACACTGGTGATCCGACTAAACTCAGCAGAATCTATTCAGAAAATGTTGAGATAAAGGTATTCACCGGTAAGCAGGCATTGAGAAGAAAGCTTACCAAGTGTAACAATCTTCCTATCGCCAATATCGGTTCAGGTTTACCATTGAAAGGAGATGACAAGGTGGTAAATCAAGATACTATTAAGAATGAAAAGGCAATTCGTACTCTCATTCTTAGAAACCTGGAGAAAGAATATCATCCAGGTACCAAGCCAAGTATTGACTTTATCTATAAGATACTAGATGATGCTTATAAGACTGGCACCCAGTATGACGTCAGAGATTTAAGAAATGCTGTGCTGGCATTCGCGGCTGGCTCAACTAACCATGCTGACTATTGTATCAAAATGGTTAACAAGATGCAGTTCAAATCGGCTGACGAGTTGGTGTTGGATAATGCTGAGTTAAAGGACGAGAAGCCCATCGTATTTTATGATGTGGAAGTCTTTCCTAATCTCTTTGTTGTATGTTTCATGTCTGATGACTCAGACGAAGTATCTGCATTGATCAATCCAACCGCAGAAGACATAAATAAGCTTACTTCAACTAAGTTGGTAGGCTTCAATAACAGAAACTATGACAACCACATTCTTTATGCAAGAATGTTAGGATATGACAATGAGCAAATATATCAGCAGTCCCAGCTTATCATCGGCAACCACAAGGACGGCAAATTCCGTGAGGCATATAACCTGAGTTACACGGATATCTATGACTTCGCTTCATCAAGCAATAAAATGAGCCTTAAGAAGCTTGAGATCAAAATGGGCATCCATCATCAGGAACTTGGTCTGCCGTGGGACAAGCCTGTACCCGAGGAGTTATGGCCTAAGGTTGTAAAATATTGTAAGAACGATGTCAAGGCAACTAAGGCTGCATTCCACTACCTCGAAGCTGACTGGACGGCAAGAGAAATTCTGGCTGACTTGGCAGAGATGACCGTAAACGATTCAACCAATAGTCTCACAACGAGAATCATCTTTGGTACAAATCGTAAGCCTCAGAATGAATTCTGTTACAGAAATCTCGCTGAACCGGTCACCTGTATGGATCCCGAAGTCGAGGCGTTTCTCAAGGAAGCATGCCCTGAGATGATGTCTAAGAAGCATTACGGATATGAGGGTAGTGGTGATAAGCGAGAGTCACTTCTGCCTTACTTCCCAGGCTACGAATTCAAATTCGGTAAGTCAACTTATCGTGGAGAGGTCGTTGGTGAGGGAGGTTGGGTATTCGCTAAGCCGGATGCGTATGGTAATGTGGCGTTACTCGACATATCATCCATGCACCCTCATTCTGCAATTGCAGAATGTCTGTTCGGGCCAAAGTTCACTCGAGCATTTCGTGATATTGTTGAGGGTCGTGTATCGATCAAGCACGAGGCTTGGGACATTGTCAACGGCATGCTTGACGGTAAGTTGACACCTTATATCCAGAAAGTACTGAGCGGTGAAATGACCTCGGGCTCACTGGCGAATGCGTTGAAGACTGCTATCAACTCCGTATACGGTCTCACATCGGCCAAGTTTGAGAACCCGTTCAAGGATGCCAGAAATATAGACAACATTGTTGCCAAGCGTGGCGCTCTCTTCATGGTTAATTTGAAGAACGAGGTTGAGGCGCGTGGCTTCAAGGTTGCTCACATCAAGACCGACTCGATCAAAATACCTGATGCTACTCCTGAGATAATTGACTTCGTGTATAACTATGGCTTAAGCTATGGCTATACCTTCGAACACGAGGCCACTTACGAGAAGATGTGTCTGGTAAACAATGCAGTCTACATTGCCAAATATGCTACCGAGGATAAATGTATGTCTCTCTATGGCTATTGTCCTGGCAAGAACCACAAAAATAGTGGCGAATGGACTGCAACTGGCACTCAGTTTGCCGTACCATATGTATTCAAGACCCTGTTTAGTAAAGAGGAGATAGCGTTCGAGGATATGTGTGAGACAAAGGAATGCCGTGGGTCGATATACCTTGACATGTGCGAGGGTCTTCCCGAGGGTGAACACAACTACATCTTCGTTGGTAAAGTTGGGTTGTTCTGTCCTATGCAGGAGGGCGTAGGTGCAGGTAAACTCTATCGTGAAGCTGATGGTAAATATTATTCTATCGGCGGTACCAAAGATTACCTGTGGATGGAGACTGAGCAGGTCGAACAGCTTGGTTTGCAGAGTAAGATCGACAAGTCGTATTACATAAAGCTTGTCGATGATGCAATAGAGTCAATTTCACTCTATTGTGATGCAGGTTGGTTTGCGTCGGACGAGGGGTACTTCGGGGAAATCCCCGGGGCACTCCCCTTCTGATCAAAATAAATATTTTATAAGTTAAAGGAGAACTTTATTATGGAAAACAATCGTATCATTCTCGAAAATACTCATTTTATCTTTGACACCAACTTCGCTGGTGACCCCAACAGAGACAGGTTCAAGAGCAACCAGCGCAAGGCAAATGTCATCATCCCTGATCATAACCTTGCTATGCAGATGATCGAGGAAGGCTTTAATGTCAAACAGACCGTGCCTCGTGAGGGTGAGGAAGAGGGCTTTGTTCCCACATTCTTCGTGTCTGTCGTTGTCAACTATGAGTCAAAGTTCCCTCCTCGCATATTCCTCGTTGTGGGTGATAACGAGCCGGTACTGCTTGATCCGGAGAGTGTGAGTGTGCTCGATACTATCAGGGCGTCGAATGTCGATGTCTTCCTCAACCCTCGTGTATGGGACAGGGGTAAGACACTCTATGTCAACACTATGTATGTCACACAGGACCTGGCTGCGGACCCCTTTGCTGTGAAGTACACGCATCACTAATGCTAAAAAATGAAAGGAGAAAATTATTATGCCAAGAATGACACCCATCGACGTTATACCTAATAGGTATAACATGAGAGAAGAGAAGTCCTGCTATCATGATGTTGCGGGTACTCTTGATGATTTTCTTGCATCAGATTACGCCGCCGTTGAGATTGATGTGGGCCCCTATCGTAATGCTACTTCTTGCGCGGCGTCATACGATAATACAATAAGAAGAGACGGCTACAGCAATGTTCACGTTTGCCGTAGAAGGAATCGGGTGTTTTTGCATAGATGAGTAGTGTACCAATGTATGATTATCAACTCGATGCTATAAGAAAAATGCATAATGGTTGCATTCTCTGTGGCGGAGTTGGCTCTGGTAAAAGCCGGACATCGTTGGCATACTATTACAGTCGAATGGGTGGTGATTTGTATGACACTTCTAAGAAGTTTTCTATGATGACCCGCCCAAAAGACTTATATATTATTACAACTGCTAGGAAGAGAGATACGGCAGAATGGTCGGTCGATATGGCACCATTCTTGCTGTCTCCACATCCAGATGCTAATGAATACGATAATCAAGTAATTGTTGACAGTTGGAATAATATAGAAAAATATGTCAATGTTAAAGATGCCTTCTTCATATTTGACGAACAGCGTGTCGTTGGATACGGAAAATGGGCAAAAACCTTTATAAAGATTGCTAGGAATAACGAATGGGTACTGTTATCCGCTACTCCTGGCGACAAATGGGAGGACTACATGGCGGTATTCATTGCCAATGGGTTCTACCGAAATAAAAGCGAGTTCGAGTATTATCACATTGTCTATAATCCGAGAACCACATTCCCTCAAGTGCTGCAATATATAAATGTCGAATTGCTTATCCAGCATCGAGATGAATTACTTGTGGATATGGATTTCAAGCGGAAGACAACCTCTCACCACGAAGAAATTGCTGTTAGATATGATGGCGAGTTGATAACGCAAGTCATTAAGACACGGCAAAATTTGGAAGGAGAGCCTATAGAAAATGCTGCACAATTCTGTAGTGTTCTTCGACAGATTACTTTTAGTGATGAGAGTCGCGTGGTAGCTCTACTTGAATTGATTGAGAAGCATCCCACTGCCATCATCTTCTACAATTATGATTTCGAGTTGGATATACTCAAGTCTATTGATTATGGCGATGACATAGAAATTGCTGAGTGGAATGGGCATAAGCACGAACCCGTCCCTACATCAAGTAAATGGGTTTATTTGGTCAATTATGCTGCAGGTGCTGAGGGTTGGAATTGTATCACTACCGATACTATAATATTCTACTCTCAGAATTATAGTTGGCGAATAATGAACCAAGCACAGGGACGAATTGATCGCCTCAATACGCCTTATATGAATCTGTGGTATTATCATCTTGTATCGAGAAGTCCAATCGACAGGGCAATAACCAGAGCTTTGAAGGCTAAGGGTAAATTCAATGAAGGACGATTCTACGAGTCCTTCAACAATAATTCGCGAAAAATGCATGGTGTATTATGAGAAGACTGGTATAACTATGGTAACACGCTCGAGTTGATCGAGAGTTCTTGGGTTCGATTCCCAAGGTCTTTTAAGTCTTTTATTTTTGAAAGGAGAATATTTAAATGCATGGTTTAATTGTACTGTTGGGTATGGTGACTTTCGTTGCAGTCTTGGTACTTCTCGCAATTCGTCGGGAGGCGCTCGATTACAATCACGGCATATGTCCGCGTTGTGAGAGTCAGAACGAATTCGTTGAGATGAGAAATTTGAAGAAATTTGACGAAGATTCTCAAGGCGGACGAGGCTACAAGTGTGATCGCTGCGGATACGTAACATGGGTATCCTACGATTGTGTTGATTGTGACTATAAGGAGGAAGAATAAATATGGGAAAAATATTTATGAATGCACTTGATGCACAAATACGTGCGACTGCTGTTCTCAGAGAAAAAGGAGGCGACGAATTCTGTGAGAAGATCAAAAAAGATATGACTACAGCTATAAACAATGGCGAATCTCACATTTATGTTCACTATGGGGATAGACCGCAGCTCATTGTTATCATGGCAATGGAGGCGCTCGCAGAAGCTGGATACACGGTCCATAATGAATATTCATCTAAATCTATTGACATCATATGGGGATATGTAGATGTCATGAAGAAAAAGGAGATGTGACTATGGATCGTGAGGAATTTATAAGGCGCATGACTAATGATGACGAGAGTGAATACAATTCCCCCGCAACATACATCGCCAAGGCGGAGTGCATTGCGCATTCTGTAACCACAAAGGAAAATCTTAGCATTCTTCAGGAAGAGTGTGCAGAGCTGATACAGGCCGTCTCTAAGTACAACCGTGGTCTTGATGAAAATGGTTACGGCGTTCTTGAAGAACTTGCCGATGTTCTCATTACAACACGTGCGGTTGAGTTGAGTGAATTATTTACTAGTGAGCAGGTTGATAGGGCGTGCAATATCAAACTCAATCGTGCATATGATCGTCTGCCAGATAATCTTAAAACGGAGGAGGATCAAATATAATGGAAATGCCAACCAAGGAATGTTATTACAGTGACTACTGCTGCCAGTGTAAGTGGTATAAGCAGCCAGAGACTGAGGAACCTTGCGATGAGTGCCTCGGTAGGCCGTGGAATATAAATTCCCATAAGCCTATTAACTTTGAGGCTAAGGAATAATCGCGATAAATACATGGACTCTAGCCGAAGCGGAAGAGAAACTCGGCTATAAGGTAAAAATAATATCTGAAAAGGAGAATAATAATGAGTAATGAAAAAATCTATAAGGTAATTGAGGTTGACGAGACCGAGACTAAGAATGCCACCGAAGATCCATCTGTAACTAGGTCTAAAGTTGAGGCGGAGATGAAAGAAGTAAGAGATAAGAACATAAAGGACTTCCGGGAATTTATGCTGAACCGAGTCAACAACCCTATCGTACTGAGTAATTTCCTCGACGAACTCGGCTACTTTACAGCTCCAGCAGCAATTAGTCATCATGGTAATTACATTGGTGGACTCTACGATCATTCAAAGTGGGTGGCTACTGAATTGCAAAACCTCACTGATCGACTTGGGCTGCGTTGGGATCATACGGGTAGTCCTGTCGTAGTCGGCATGCTGCATGATCTTTGTAAATGCGATGACTACGTTTTAAATGACAAAGGCATATGGACTTACAATAAAAACAAACTTCTGCCAGGTCACGGCGATAAGAGTGCCATGATGGCCCAGCAGGTTATGACGCCAGTTCAGGGCGGACTGACTGATGAAGAAATGTATTGTATCCGTTGGCATATGGGAGCGTTTGACGACAAGGAGAATTGGCAGTGCTACTCGGCTGCTGTTAAGATATATCATAATGTTCTCTACACTCACACTGCGGATATGATCGCGTCACAGATAATTGGAGTATGAAAGGTAGATCACTATGAAAAATTATCATAAGATTATTATAGTAGGTTATATAGATGATCTCATAAGACGTTTCAACACCTTTGTGAGAAACGACAATCGTATAGAGATTATCAATACCGAATTTCGTGAGAGTAGATTCTCTAGAGACGGCGAAGAAGTGCTTGTTATCTTCTATAGAGAGAAAGAGAGGACTTATAATGACAACTAATTATCGAATGGTTACCTTTAAAGGCGAGCTCGTCGAGATTGCAGAAAAATTTAATACTTGGATGAGACAAAATGATAGCGTAGAGGTCATCAATATAAAATTTGCGCCGCTCACATTTAACACTTACGCAAATCAGTTCGCCCTTGCTGTGTTATACGGAGTCGAGAAGGTGGCCTCAGATAAGTGCAAGCCGGTAATCGATAGACCTACACCCAAGGAACCAATATTGTGTAAATCCGCGGAAGAGTTGGAAACCTTAAAAGAAATATCCCGCAATATGAGTGTAATATCGGACGCAGTGGCGTTTGGAGCTTGCAGTCGTTGTTGGAATGGGGTTCGCGGTATTGAACATGGTATGGCCACACTTAAGAAAATCCTGAGCCAGGAGAAAGATGAGGAGGAAAATAAAACCACTATTGAGTATGCGGGCGATGGTAATACTACTTGGAGAACAGAAATGAAGGAGGAGAATAAAAATGATTGAGATAACCAAAATAAAGACTTACGGATGGGAAGAGGCTATCCGTGGCATGAGAAACTCTTATAACTCTTGGGATAAGAGTGATAGTGGATGGTACTTAACGGGAACACCTGGAACTAATCCAGCAGCTGCTAATGACAAATATCTAAGAGAAAAGTATTGTATTGGGGATAACGATTATACACTTATGAAAAGACTTGTCGCGGCGGGATCTGATCACTGCAAATTCCTGCGTATGATCACTGTATCAATGGATATCAACGCCCCCCTATATTTATGGAAGGAGTTTGATACCTATAAGGTCGGTACTGTCGCTAATTCTTGCTCTACTATGCATAAGATTGCGGAGAAGGAGTTTACCCTAGAGGATTTCAGTCATGAGCATTTGGTGTCTGGGTGGGTTGGAAAAGATAAAAATGGTATTGCTATAAGCATTCCCGGTCCATATGAAAAATTACAATCGACTATAGAACTTCTTAACAATGTCCGCGAAATGTATTTATATGTTTTGAAAACTCCTAAAGAGAAAATCGATTGGTCTTGTACACCTTCGTTATCCGCAAAAGATATTTGGTGGCAGATAATACAGCTACTGCCGAACTCTTATAATCAGCGCCGAACGGTCATGCTTAATTATGAGGTTCTTGCAAACATTTACAAATCTCGTAAGAATCATAAACTGGATGAGTGGCAGATGTTCTGCAAGACGATGGAAAGTACACTGCCTTATCCGGAACTTTTTACCACGCGTAAATAACAAGCTCTCTAATGAAGGGAGTTGGTTATTAATGTTAAAAATTACTGTTAAAAAACCAGATTTCACAGAGCCGTTTTATTTCAGAACATTTGAAGAATTTTTGGAATGGTGGCCTAGAGAAAAGAAAATCTGGCCAGAAGCGGTTATTTTGGACATTGAGAAAATTGATGACTAAAGGGCGAGAGAGCTATAACAGGCTCTCTTAGCTTTTATTAAATTAATTTGGAGGTTTTTATTATGAACATGAAGTACGAACAGATTATCCCCGAAGATATACGCCGCGAGAATAGGATTAAGACTATTCTGAATTCCATTTATGGCATCGGGGGTATTGGTGCAGACTTTGATGGTGATGTTGTTGTATCGAGATCACCTATTTATATCGAGAACGTCATCTTTAACGACCCTGCTACTATCGTATTCTGGAGCGATGACACCAAGACAGTTGTGAAGTGCCAGCCGGGAGATAAGTTTGATCCTGAGAAGGGTCTGGCTATGGCAATTAGTAAGAAGACGATGGGTAACACCGGCTCTTACTGTAATGTCTTCAAGAAGTGGGTTAAGGAGGAGAAGTCTGATGGCGAAGTTTGATCTGAACAAAGAATACTCTCTACGCGCAGATCAACTGAGAAAAAACCGAGTTGAGACCTCGTTCTACAAATACGGCTCTGCTGCAGATAACTTTACTCAGCCTAATGGAGTAAAGGCAATACCTACTTGTCAGAGATGTATTGAGAAATATGAGGAAACGGGTAATACCGAATATCTTCTCGATGCTATGAACTATCTTATGTTCGAATTTATGTATCCGCGTAAAGAAGGCGCATACTTCAAAGCCACCGACTCGAAGGACTCAGCAGGGGTGGTTGGCAAGTATGTTGGGACGTTTGAGTAGCTCTACGCGTAAATAACAAGCTCTCTAATGAAGGGAGTTGATCTATATGATCGATAATATTAGATGCATGATAGACAATAACGAGGATGAGATGGTTTACAACCGTGGTGATTTTGACGGGGTTTGTGTCACTAGACCGGACGGCGAATCGGCGCCTTTTTGGCAAGGTTTGTGCGAGATTCTAGACATAAATCCCGATGCAAATACTATCATTATAGGTGCTAAATCAATCAAAGGAGTTATGGCAATTATAGGAAAAAATTAATCGATCTTAATCAAACGAAAGCAGGGGAGCTGTAACAGGCTCTCTTAGCTTTTATTATTTGAATTTTGAAAGGAGAAAATTGGTATGGATAAGAAGGAAATGAATAGCGAGGTTACAAAGGAACTTGAGGAGAAGCTTGGCAGACACTTTTATCAGGAATTCGTAAGACGATTAATTGGTGACTACGTTGAGGGACGTCTGCTGCTCCGTATTGGCGAAAAACTTGATGAGGAAATGAAGGATATATGCTTTGGCGACCTTGATGAAGAGGTTAAGTCCAGCTATATTGAGATGAGGACTAACGAAGCTGCAATCCGGAACCATATGGCATATATTGAGAAGATTCTTGACGATACTTGCAGTATCAATATTCAAAAACTTTTCAACGAGAGCGATGTACTTGCAAAATTTGATGCTGACTGGGAGGCGAGACACGATGGCAAGGCTTAACTCAAGATCAGCATATTATATGTACGTTCCCAAAATTGTGTTCGATCAGGTTTGCTCTTTGATACCGGATGAGGAGTACAACGGTCGGGTATATCTTACATACCGTGGCACAAATATGGGCGGCGAAATGAGACTGTCATCGTCTATGGCTAATGCCGATTGTATTGACTCACTCGAAGGCTATCTGCGCGAGCGCGGGTACACTCCTAATGAGTCAATTGGCGGTGAGAAGCATGCTGGTAACAGGCGGCCATATCATTGCAGAGGAGGGTTAATATGAAACGATGGAAAGTAAGAGTGTTGAAGTCCGATAAGCCGGTGCGTCTTCCTGATATGAGTTTATTCTTTCAGGGTCTGACGATGATCGTGCTCGGCGTACTTGTCGGCTGGTGCATGGTTAAGATAGACCCTATTGCTAAGGATATTACACCGGCGGTTGCATTCATTGTGGTGGGTCTGTTTGGATCTATACGAGGCCTCATTGGATTTAAAGATGACGAATGCTTCTTTGAGTACGTAGATGACTCAGAGGATGAAGAAGATGGCGCTGAGATCGTTTATCCGGTTAATTCGGACGAGGATGATATAAAGTAAGATACACGCGATTAATACATACTCCTTTATGAAGAACATTTCATTAAGGAGGAATTTATTATGAACGGAAAAAGACTTGATGGGACTATGCTGATGTTAGCGGTATTTATGTTAGCTTGTTCAGCGATCTTAACAATAGAAGATCGTTGTACATGGTTAACAGTGGTACTTGATATATTAGCAACCCCCACATTATTGATTTCCGGAAAACACATTTTCTGGGATGATTTGTAATGCAAACGAGGAGTCTTACATGGACTCTTCGTTTTATTAAAATTATGTTTAAATTTAAGGAGTTGGTTGAGATGACAAGTAAAAATAGTTGTGCGGGATGCTTTTATTGGAGAGATATCGGTAGGTGTAATCATCAGAAGTGCTGCCATTATATGTTGATGACAGGTGAGTCGAGAGGCTGTTCGGCAATTGATTGCAATAAAAAGCTAATAGTTTCAAAGCCTGATGACAAGAGGATGGTCCGAGATTATGTCCTCAAGACCAGTCGTAATGGACGAGTTTTGTGAGATTGTTGGGCGAAGATTGAACAAATAGAGAGAAGATTGAACAATATTTCTATTAATAAATTAATAGGCTATTAATAAATTAATAATTTTTGATAAAAATAAAAAATATTGTTTTATTT
>ENA-UONV01000455-UONV01000455.1-human-gut-metagenome-genome-assembly--contig:-CS4-NODE-455-length-48783-cov-21.817908_pt1 | contig 48783 bp, 43 predicted proteins | sample MGYA00242461_ERZ724008 | MGnify/ENA metagenome assembly ERZ724008 | reverse complement strand
CAGCCTTTTCCATGCACTGCACGGCAACGAATTCCGTCTTGCCGTGGGCGTTGTGCGCGCCCGTGCAGAGGTTGGGGCAGGGCAGACCCATAAACGAAAGTCCGCTGCCGTCCGTGCCGCCGCGTATCGGCTCTGTTATGGGCGCAATGCCCAGCTTTTCCATCGCCTTTGCGGCGTTGTCCACGATGTGCATTACGGGTTTTATGACCTTCGCGCAGTTGTAGTACTGGTCGTGCAGTTCAACGCGTACCCTGCCGCCGTAGAGCGAGGCATACTTGTCCGCAACTTCCAGAACTTTGACTTTGCGCGCTTCGAACGAAGCGTCGTCGTGGTCGCGCACTATGCCCGAAAGCACGCACCTTTCCACGTTTCCTTCGATTTCCGCAAAGAAATAATATCCCTCGCGCCCTTCGGTAGTTTCGGGGCGCTCGCTTGCGGGGAATTCGCCCATTATCTGCGTCGCCACGATGAGCGCGTTAATCATTTTATTCTTTGCTGAACCGGGGTGAATGTTTACGCCGTCGATCGTAAAAGTGAAAGCCGCGCCGTTGAACGTTTCGTAGCTCAGTTCGCCCAGCACGCCGCCGTCGCAGGTGTAAGCGAAGTCGCAACCAAAGCCTTTTACGTCGAACAGCTTTGCTCCGTGACCTATTTCTTCGTCGGGGGTGAAGGCTATGCCTATGTCGCCGTGTCTCAATTCGGGGTGGTCAACGACATACTTCGCCATAGCCATAATCTCTGCAACGCCCGCCTTGTCGTCCGCGCCGAGAATGGTAGTCCCGTCGGAAGTTACTATGTCCATGCCGACGTAGTTTTTAAGCGCGGGGAACTTTTTCTCGCTTATCGTCGTGCCGCCCTCGAGCGCTATGTCGCCTCCGCGGTAGTTTTTGTGTATGCGCGGCTGAACGCCGTAACCTTTTGGCTGGTCGACGACGTCCATGTGCGCGATAAAGCCGACGGCTGCGCGTGCGGCGCAGTTTGCGGGGATTTTGGCATACACATAGCATTCGTCCGTCATGCGCGCTTCAAGTCCCAGCTCCTCAAGTTCGGCAAGCAACATTTTTGCAAGCTCTCTCTGGCACTCGGTGGAGGGAGTGCGGTCAGCGTGTTTTTCGTCGCTGGGCGTGTCGCATTTTACATATCTCAAAAATCTTTCAAGTACGTCGTACATATTATTTCCTTTTATTCAAATCTGTTTGCTTCGGCATTGTACCGATAGCCTGTTTTGTTCATTCGTTCGACAATATATGCGCGCGAAACGTCCAAAGCCGAACACAGTTCCTCTAAAGAGGAGTACTCGTCTCGCAGCTTTGTGTTGATGTAAGAAAGCGCAATAAAGTTATCTTCGGGCAGTTCCATATACGCTATTATAACACATTTATTTTTATTTGCAAACAGGGGCGGGGATATGCTATAATAATTTTATGGAAAAAAAGACTGTGGTCGTGGGAATGAGCGGGGGCGTGGACAGCTCCGTAGCCGCTTATCTTTTAAAGCGACAGGGTTACAACGTGATAGGGCTTTTTATGCTCAACTGGGAGGAGGACGACCCCGACGGCGCATGCACGGCGGAGGGCGATTTCGAGGACGTGCGCAGGGTCTGCTCGCTCCTCGATATACCGTATTATTCGGTAAACTTCGCAAAGCAGTACTACGACAGGGTGTTTAAATATTTCCTCGAAGAATACGCTGCGGGCAGAACGCCCAATCCGGACGTTCTTTGCAACCGCGAAATAAAGTTCGGTCCATTCCGCGAGTACGCCCTTTCGATGGGCGCGGACTATATCGCCACGGGACACTATTGCGGAGCGGAACACGCCGCGGACGGCAAACATTACCTTTTAAAGGCGGCGGACGCGGGCAAGGACCAGACCTATTTTTTAAATCAGGTAACGCAGCAACAGCTCGAAAGGGTAATTTTCCCCCTTGCGCAGCTCAAAAAGGAGGAGGTGCGCGAAATAGCGCTTAAAGAGGGACTTGCCACGGCGAAGAAAAAGGACAGCACGGGCATATGCTTTATAGGCGAGCGCAACTTCCGCAAATTTTTGTCGCAGTATCTTCCCGCGAAACCCGGTAAAATACTTACGCTCGAGGGCGAAGAAGTGGGCGAACACGAAGGGCTTATGTACTACACTTTAGGTCAGCGCAGGGGCGTGGGCATAGGCGGCAAAAAGGGCGAAGCGGGCAGATGGTTCGTCGTTAAAAAGGACGTCAAAAACAATATTCTTTACGTATCGCACGGCGACGAAAGTCCGCTTTACACAGACAGTTGCGAGGTGGGCGGCATAAACTGGATAGGTTTCGAGCCGCAGAAATCGTTTGAGTGCAGGGCGAAATTCCGCTATCGCCAGGGCGAGCAGGAAGTCGCGGTTACTCTTACGGAAAACGGCGCGCACGTCGATTTCAAAGAGCCGCAGCGCGCGGTTACGGCGGGACAGTACGCCGTGTTCTACGATGAGCGTCGCTGTCTGGGCGGCGGCGTCATACTCGCCGACAAATAACGCCTTTCTTTTGAACCGAATGGAAGTTTAAAATTAAACAATATCCGTAAGGATATCCATATTAAAATTTTTCTTTTATCTACATAAAATGACAAAATTGTGATAAAATTATGAAATTAGTGTTGACAATGAGGTATAGCCGTGATAAAATAATTTCATGAGGCGGAAATAACTATTTTTTATCCGCTTCAAATAAAAAAATAAGGACATTGTCCTAAAAAAATTCAGGGGGATGAAAAAAATGGCATCTAAAAAACTTAACACTAATGCTATTATAGCAATAGTTGTTGCAATCGTTGGTCTTGTACTCGTCATTGTCGGTCTCAGCATTGACTGGGTAACCGTAAAGATGGGTGAAATGAGCGATACGGGCGTACTTAAAGATCTTGCCGACATGAACGACGGTTACAAAGCGATGGCTGATAAATCTATGGACGGCTACGATGCAATGGTTGCATTTATTTATGTGACTCTTGCCGCTGGTATCATTGCTGTTATAGCAGCTGCCGCTTCCGTATTTATCAACGCTAAAATCGTTAAGGGTATCGCAGTAGGCGCAGGCGCAGTTACTCTTATATGCGCAATCCTTGCACTTGTATTCACGTTCGTGTTTTGCAACAACGAACTTCTTAAACTTGGCGGAACGGAAACGGTTCCCGCAATCGGCGCATGGTTGCTCGTAATCGGCGGCGTTATCTGCGGCGCAGGCAGTGCGGCTGTAGCAAAAGCTAACAAATAATTTTTAAGTTAAATTAATTAACCGCTCGCGCAAAGGCGCGGGCGGTTTTTTTGTGCTTCGATTAAAAATTACGCTTTGTTACGCGCGTGTTGCTGCGTGAATGTCGGACGGCGCGCGTTGTTGCGTGCATTTTGTTATGCGCATGGCTGGCGGCATGCATCGTTAAATCACGCTTGGTTAAATTTCTTCCTTGTCGGGGCTCAAGTACCCTTCGCCGTAAATTTCTTTTGCGGAGGAAACTATCATGAACGCCTTTTTGTCCTCCTCGCGCACTATGTCGCGGAGGCGGGGGTAAACTATGGGTTTAACCACGCACAGCAGCACCTTTTTGTCCTCGCCCGTGTAGCCGCCGCGAGCGTCTATGAATGTTGCGCCGGCGTCAAGTTCTTTAAGCACTCTGTCGCAGATAGATTGTGCATAGGCGCTTTCCGAAACTATGAATACCATCTTTGCCGAGTTGCCGCCGTAAAGCACTTTGTCGAAAACGAACGTGAAGACGACGACGGAAAGAACGGTGAAAAACAGCACTTCGAGAGTGTTTTCCTTATATGCGAAAACCGAGCAGGCAACGATTAACACGTCCGAAATCAAGGATATTATGCCCGTGCTGATGTGCCTGAATTTCTTTTTAAGCACTTTTACGGGTATATCCGTGCCGCCCGAAGAGGAACCGCAGCGGAAAATAAGTCCCATGCCCAAACCGAACAGCGCGCCGCCCGTTACGGCGTTTATCAGCATGTTGTTTGTGAGGGGCAAAAAGTTTTTGCCGTATATCTCGGGTATCCATTCGAGAAAAGCTTTGTCCGCCAGCCACATGAGCAGGGAGGAAAAGGCTATCACGTACAGCGTGGAAAAGAAAAATTCCTTGCCGAATACCTTCCACCCCCACAGCATGAGGGGAACGTTTATTATAAACGTCGTTATACCCGTGCTGAAGCCCGTAACTTCGTTTATGATGAGCGCAATGCCCGTCGCGCCGCCGCCTGCGAGGTTGCCCGCCTGCAGGAAAATGACTACCCCTGCCGCGTACAGCACGCAGCCTAAAGTAATTATGAGATAACGTTTAATAAAATCTTCCGTTTTAAGTCTTTTTTCGCTCTTCATATCAATTATTTTATAGTCAAAACGCTTATAAGTCAAACGACTTTGCGCCTGCGCGCGCAAACCGCAAAAAAGCAACGTAAAGGCAATATTTGTAAAAACGTTACTTTCTGTACGCCCTCGGAGTTACGCCGTATTTCTTTTTGAACGCGTCTTTAAAGTAGTTTGCGTCCGAAAATCCGCACCGCAGGGCTATGCAGGTTATAGTGTCGTCCGTTTCGATGAGTTCGAGCGCGGCTCGCTGAAGCCTTATGAAGGTAAGGTATTCGTGCAGACCTATGCCCGCAGCCTCTCTGAACTTTTTGCTCAGATAATTTGCGCTGTATCCCGCAGCCTCGGCGATGTCCGCGGCGGAGATGTCGTCCATGTATCTGTTTTTAATGAATTGCGCCGCCTGAACTATCGGTCGGTCGGTGGTATGTATTTCGGACGGCATGCCGTCGAGCAGACTGCATTCCCTGCTGCAGAGAATAAAAATTTCCTGCAAGAGCACTCCCATCATGAGGGGAGAACGCTCGTCGTTGATTTTTTCTTCCCTTATCATGCGCGCTATCAGCGCGGAAATCTGTTCGCGGTACGCTTCGGGCACTTGCATAATGCGCATTTCGTCAAAAAAGTTATCTGCGCGGGGGAAAAGCTTTTTCACTCTTTCGGGCACGTCTTCGCGGCGGAAAAATATGTCGCTTCTTTTGCATTGCCCCAGCATATACCTCGTGTAATGGAATACCTGCGGAGGAATGAGCATGATGTCGCCCGCATGAAGATCGTACATGTTGTTTTCTATGAAAAAGCTGCATGCGCCGTCTTCGACGTAGAAAAATTCAAAGTAGTTGTGGCAGTGCGGCGCGAGCATTACAAAACCGCTTTCGCGCACCACGCTTTCGGCGTAAATTTTATCGATAACCGTCCCGTGTGTTTTGGACGGAGTGCAACCGCTCATAAAAACTCCCTTTTATTGTTGAAAAATCAGTATTTTTTAATTATTATAGCGCATAAACCTGTTGAAAATCAAGAAAAACTATTGTAAAATATTTTTACAATCAAAAAATATTCCGCGAGGGGAGTCGGAGGGAATTAATTGCAGACCGTTCAGAGGGCTAAAAAGCGTTATTCGCTGTTCACCAACAAACAGCTTTTCTGGCTGATTGCTCCCATAGTTATAGAATCCATATTCTCAACTTCGCTGGGCATGTTCGACTCTATCATGGTATCCACGATAGACGAGGCTGGGCATGCGAGCAACGCCGTATCCAACGTCGACTTTATAAACAACCTTATAATTCAGCTTTTCTCGGCGTTTGCGACGGGCGGAGCGATAATAACTTCGCAATATCTCGGCGCGAATGATACGGAAAATGCCGGAAAGAGCGCGAAACACATGCTCGTTCTCGTACTGATATTCTCCCTGCTCATAGCCGCCGTGTGCCTGATACTCAATCTGCAGCTCCTTCAGCTCGCCTACCCCGACGTGGAAGGCTCGCTCATGGAAATGCAGAGACAGTATTTTTACATAACCGCTGCGTCTTTCCCCTTCATAGGCATATTCAACGGCAGCGCGGCGCTTCTGCGCGCACAGCGCAAGAGCCTCGTTACCATGACGAGCGCGGGCATAAGCTGCGTAGTCAACATCGCGCTCAACGCGCTCTTCATAATGGCATTGAAGATGGGCGTTTCGGGCGCGGCGCTCGCAACGCTCATTGCCAGAGCAATTCCCGCAATTTATATGCGCGTTCTGCTTATGAGTGACAAAAACGTGCTCACCGTCAAGCTGTTCGTAAAGTTTAAATTCGATATGAAGATGGTAAAGCGCATTCTCTTCATCGCCATTCCCAGCGGCGTGGAAAGCTGCCTTTTCCAACTCGGAAAACTGATGACGAACACCTTCGTCAATGCGGGCTGCTACATAAATTACAACCCCGAACTCGGGGAGAACATAAACATACAGGCAAACGCCAACACGGCGGCGAACAACCTCAACAACATAGCCTCCGTCGTGGGCAGCGGCGTGGGTACTTCCTGCCTCACCGTAATAGGTCAGGCGGTCGGTACGGGCGACGTCGATTGCGTAAAGTATTACATAAAGCGAATGTTTCTTGTGTCGTTCGTCGCTAACGCCATAGCGGTTGCGCTCATTATGGGTACAAGTCAGTGGCTCATATACATGTGGGAATACCCCGCCGAGGCATATCCCATAGCCCTGAGATGTCTGTACCTCTGTCTTGCCTTCCAGTTCGTAACTTACCCGTTATCATTCACGACGCCAGCCATTTTAAAGGCGACGAGCGACGTGGGGTACGTAATGTGGTCGGCTATATCGTCGATGATTATCATGCGCGTGGGACTGTGCTTCCTTCTCGTGGACGACGCCCTCACGCCCTGGTTGTTGTCGACTTTCGGTTTCAAATTCGAGATGGGCGCAATGGGCTATTGGATATCCATGTGCGCCGACTGGTGCATGCGTTCGATACTCTTCGTGTCCCGCCTTCTTACGGGCAGGTGGAAGAAATCTTCGGGCATGCTCAAAGAGGTTGCCGCCTCGGGTAAAGAGGGAACGGAAGAGACGGCATAGGAGGATAAAATAATTGCAGACTGTTCAGAGGACTAAAAAGCGTTATTCGCTGTTTACGAACAAGGCGTTGTTCATGCTCATTCTTCCCATAGTCATAGAATCGGCATTCACGATGTCTTTGGGATTGGTTGACTCGTTCATGGTAAAGAGCGTCGGCGAAAACGGCACGGCAATGTCGGCAGTTTCCAACGTTGACCAGATTTCTAACGTTATGATACAGCTGTTTGCCGCATTCGGCACGGGCGGAGCGATAATAACTTCGCAGTGTCTCGGCGCTAAAAAGATTGAAGACGCGAACAAATCCGCCAAACAGCTGTATGTATTGATGTTGTGCGCTTCGCTCGTCGTGGCGGCGGTATGCCTCATTTTCAACAAGCAGATCATCGACCTGATATTCAACGGCGATGCGACGGGTTATAAAGATTACGCATATACCTACTTTTACATGATGGCGGCTTCTTATCCGTTCCTTGCCATGTTCTATGCTTCGGCGGCTATATTGAGGGCGGAAAGAAAGAGCATGAATACCATGACGAGCGCAGGCATAAGTTTCTGCCTCAACGTAGGTTTTAACGCGCTTTTCATATACGGACTGAACCTCGGCGTGCTGGGCGCGGGACTTGCAACGCTCATTTCGCGTGCGTTCCCTGCCATATTCCTGACTGCGTTGCTTACCAACAAAAACAACACGGTTAAAATTAAAATTTTTGAAAAATTCCGCTTTGACGCAGGCATAATCAAGCGCATAGCTTTGCTTGCCATTCCAAGCGGTATAGAAAGTTGCCTTTTCCAGGTGGGAAAGGTTATGACGGCTTCTTTTGTTGCCGATGCTTCATATGACGTCATATACGGAGCGGCAAAGGTAAACAACGCCAACGTCGCCAATTCGGTTACGCAAAATATCAATACTATCGGTTCGATAGTCGGCAACGGTATAAACACATCCATTCTTACCGTAGTCGGACAGGCGGTCGGTACGGGCGACGTGGACTGCGTTAAATACTACATAAAAAAGATGTTCATAATCTCGTTTATCGGCAACGCCGCGTGCGTAGCCGTAACGTGGGCATGTTCTTCCCTGCTGGTCGGCGTATTTGCCGATACGATTACGACGGAAGCGGTAAATATGGCGCATCAGTGCATTACGCTTTGCTTCGCGGTACAGCTCTTCACATATCCCCTGTCATTCGGCGGACCCGCCGTTCTCAAGGCGACGAGCGACGTGCGCTACACGATGGTCAGCGCCATAACGTCTATGGCGGTAATGCGCGTCGGTCTTTGCTTTATAATGTGTACGCCGCTTATACCCTCGCTTCACCTCGGCGCGCTCGGCTTGTGGATAGGCATGGTTGCAGACTGGGGACTTCGTTCCATACTGTTTACATCCAGAATAATATCGGGCAGATGGCGGAAGGCTTCGGGCATGCTCAATAATTATGCCGAAAAAGCCGCCTCTGAAGAGAGCGAAATTGTGCAGGATAATAACTTGGTTAAAGCCGAGGCGGGCGCAGGCGAAGTTACGCTTTCATCGACGGAATGCCCGGCGGAAGAATTGCCCGCCGAAGAAAATCCGTCGGATAAACAAGACACAGAGGAGTAAGAGTATGGCAGAAAAAATTTTCAGGCAGATGTTTGAAGAAAAATATATGCGCTTCCCCGAAGGCAAATCGAAAGCCGTAACTTTCAGCTACGACGACGGCGTGGTGGCGGACAAAAAACTGCTCGGCATATTCGATAAATATAATCTTAAAGCGACTTTCAACCTCAATTCCCGCCTTTTCAACTGCGAGAACTGGCACGGCAGAATGGACGAAGAGCAAACATATTCGACATTCTGCGACTGCGGTCAGGAAATAGCTCTTCACGGCGCAAGGCACATATTTTTAAACAAAGTACCTTTATGCGAAGCGATAAAGGAGGTTGCGGACAACCGCGCCTACCTAGAAAACAAGTTTTGCCGCATAGTCAACGGCATGGCGTACGCTTACAACGGTTTCAACGGGGACATCAAGCGCGTTCTTTCCGAACTGGGCGTAAAGTATGCCAGAACGACTTTTTCCACCCGTTCTTTCGCATTGCCCGAAGATTTCCTCGAATGGAACCCCACCTGCCACCACAACGACCCTCAGCTTTTTGACCTGCTCGATAAATTTTTAAATAAACGTCCCGAAGATGAGTTCAAATTCAGAGAACCTTGGCTGTTCTACGTATGGGGACACAGCTACGAGTTCGACGATAACGACAACTGGGACGTAATGGAGCGTTTTTCCCGCGAAATATCGGGCAGGGACGACGTGTGGTATGCCTCCAACGGGCAGATATGCGACTATGTCGCGGCGTATCGCTCGCTCGTATATTCCATCGACGGCGAAAGGGTGTTCAATCCCTCGTGTATGCCCGTCTGGCTGGAAATCCGCGGCGAGGTTTACAAGATAGACGCTGGTGGTACGGTCAAATTCAGGAGTTGAATGATTTCCCCTTAACTCCTATATATTCTTCTTCGGATGTTCCCTCGTCCGAAGGGTGCGGCGCGAGAGAATTTTTCTCTCGCGCCGCATCCTTTTTTATTTGCTCTTCTGCATTGAACGGCGCATATTGCCCGCCGTTTGGCATTTGTATAAATTAAAGCGGCACACTTTTCGTGCGCCGCTCATGTTTATTGTGTTTAAATTTGCCGTTTAAATTTAAACAGCGTTTGTGCATAAGGAATTATCTTCCCAGCCAGCCGCCGTCCACGGCAATGGTGAAGCCGTTCACATAGTCGGAAGCGGAGGAGGCTAGGAATACCGCCGCGCCCTCGAGGTCGGCGGGAGTTCCCCATCTGCCTGCGGGTATGCGCGCGAGTATGTCTGAGCTTCTGTCCTCGTCCTGGCGGAGCGCCTGAGTGTTGTTGGTAGCCATATATCCGGGCGCTATGCCGTTTACGTTTATCCCGTATTTAGCCCACTCGTTGGCGAGCGTCATGGTTATTCCGCGTATCGCCGACTTGGAAGCGGTGTAGGAAGGAACGCGTATGCCGCCCTGATAGGACAGCATGGAAGCGATGTTGATTATCTTGCCGCCCGACTGCTGTTTTACGAACTGCTGTGCAACCGCCTGAGTGAGGAAGAACACCGTCTTTAAGTTGACGTTTAAAACGCTGTCCCAGTTCTCTTCGGAAAATTCCAAAGAGTCCTGACGTTTTATGATGCCCGCGTTGTTTACGAGTATATCAATTCTGCCGAACTTTTCAAGCGTCTTTTCTATTACTTCGGGAATGACCGCGCAGGAGGAGAGGTCGGCTATCACGTTATAAAATTTGTCCTTGCCGATGAGTTCTTCCGTTTCTGTGGAAGGTCTTCTCGAAACGCCCACAACCTTTGCGCCCGCCTCGGCAAAGGCGCGGCAGATGCCCTGTCCCAGACCCGTGTTGGAGCCGGTAACTATGGCAACTTTATCCTTTAAGCTGAAACTATCTAAAATCATTTTTCTGTATTCCCCCAAAAGTGTTTTATTGACTGAATATACTATACACCGCTTTGAGCCAAAAATCAAGGGGCAAATAAAAAAGTGGCGGCAAAAAAGTAAATTTTAATTGCGCGCAAAGCCGAGAGGGCGCGGTCACTATCTTGCGGGCGCGTGCGCCGAAACGGCGCGCGGTCGTTACGGTGTCGCGTTGCGGGGCGGCGGACGGGTCAGGCGTCGGGCTGCGGTTTGACAGCGTCGGTGCGGCGCGGTAAAGGCGAGATGTGCAGCATTTACGGAGCAAGCGATAGTGCGGTGCGATTGAGGTGTAATATGCCCGTGCCGTGCAGCAAAAGGGTGGGCGGAAGAATTATGGAAAGGGCAGACATGCAAAAAGGAAGGGGGCAAGAGTGGCGGACAAAATCGGATAAAAACGCGCAAAAAAAGAGGCGGGCGGATAAATGGGGGTTTATCCGCCCGCCTCGCGCGGAGCGCTTTATTTCGCCCTCAACGAGAGGGAATATGCGCCGTGCGCATTATTTTTCTGCAATCTGTTTTTTTGCGCGCGAACGCACGAATTTTTCTATAAGTTTCTGCAGTTCGACCAGCGGTATTATTGCTACAGCCACGCCTATAGAAACGAGCCATTCCACGGGCGAAAGCATGAAGTCGTTGCCCGCGCCCTCGATAAATACCGTCTTGACGCCCGGCGTAAGCACGACGAAGAGCGTAAGCCCTATGCCTATGAGGGCGGATATGTCGAGGGGCTTGTTGGAGAAGAATTTGCCGTTAAGCACGCTGTTTCTCTGCGAGCGCACGTTGAACGCGTGGAAGAGCTGTATGAAGCACAGCGATATGAACGCCATCGTCATGGGTTCGGCGTGGTGTTCTACGCCGTCGGTTATGACATACTGTCCGAGCAGGTACGAAAGCATTACCAGCGCCGTCTGCATTATGCCCTGAATGATTATGTCCTTGCCGAGTTGCCCCGCAAACAGCGAAGAATTGTTCTTTCTCGGCGGCATTTTCATCACGTCTTTTTCGGCTTTTTCCGTGCCGAGCGAGAGTGCGGGGAAGGAGTCGGTTACGAGGTTTACCCACAGTATCATTATGGGCGACAGGAAGACCTGCGGCTGTCCGGATATGAGCGAAATCATTTCCACTATGAACAGGCAAAGCACTTCGGCTATGTTTGCCGAAAGCAGGAACTGTATCGCCTTGGTTATATTGGAAAATATCTTTCTGCCCTCTTCGACCGCGCCGACTATCGTTGCGAAGTTGTCGTCGGTCAGCACCATGTCCGCGGCTTCCTTGGAAACCTGCGTGCCGGTAATTCCCATGCCTATGCCTATGTCGGCTTCCTTTATGGATGGAGCGTCGTTTACGCCGTCGCCCGTCATGGCGGTAACTTTGCCGTTTGCGCGGAAAGCCTTTACTATTCTCACCTTGTTTTCGGGGCTTACGCGGGCGAATACAGAAAATCTGTTTATGTTCTCGTACAAATATTCGTCCGTCATCTTGTCGAGTTCCGCGCCCGTCGCCGTAAGGTCGCCGTCGCGCAGAATGTCAAGCTCGCGCGCTATCGCGCACGCCGTATCCATGTGGTCGCCCGTAATCATAAGGGCGTGTATGCCCGCCGTTCTGCACTCCGCAACGGCTGCCTTGACTTCGGATCTGGGAGGGTCTATCATGCCCGTCAGACCGACGAATATCATGCCCTCTTCGGAAATGTCGTCGCCCTCTTTGTATGCGGCTGCAAGCACTCTCAGCGCCTTCTGCGCCATGCCGCGGTTAGCCTCTTTTATCGCGGCTTCGTCGTCGGGCGTCAGCTTTCTTATGCCCTTATCCGTAAGCACGTGTGTACACTTTGCAAGCAGCATGTCGGGCGCGCCCTTGGTGTAGCTGTATTTCTTTCCGCCGTTCTCGTGAACGGTCGTCATCAGCTTTCTCACGCTGTCGAAAGGTTTTTCGTTGACGCGGGGATATTGCGCCGTCAATGCGGTAAAATCGCCCTGCTGCTTCATGAAATAATCTACGAGCGCCGTCTCTGTGGGGTCGCCCTGCAAGCCGTTTTTGGAAACTACGGTGTCGTTGCACAGCGCCATTATGCGGTTTAAAAGTTCTTCCTCGCCAGCGGGGCAGTAGGTGTCTTTCACCGTCATTTTGTTGAGGGTGAGAGTACCCGTCTTGTCCGAGCATATAATTTCGCAGCAACCCAGCGTTTCCACCGAGGGCAGGTTTTTTACTATCGCGTTGCGCTTGGACATCTTCTGTACGCCCATCGCCAGCACTATCGTTACGACTGCGGGCAGACCTTCGGGAATGGCTGCGACGGCTATCGCGACGGCGGTCATGAACGCGTCCATGAAAACGTTTACGTTAAGTCCCGTAGAGATATGCGCGCACAGGTTGACTATGAAAATGACTATTGCTATGCCCAGCACGAGGAAGGAGAGTATCTTCGCCGTTTTTGCAAGCTGTTTGTTGAGGGGAGAGGGGTCTTCCTTGACCTCGGTGAGCATCTGTGCAATCTTGCCCATTTCGGTAGACATGCCCGTCGCGGTAACAATGCCTCTGCCGCGCCCGTAAGTTACCGTGCTGCCCGAAAAAGCCATGTTGTGCCTGTCGCCGAGGGGCGCTTTTTCGTCGACTATGCAGTCGGCGTTCTTTTCGACGGGCACGCTCTCGCCCGTAAGCGCGGCTTCCTCTATCTTGAGGGAGGCGGACTGAATTAGCCTCATGTCGGCGGGAACGACGTCGCCCGCTTCCAGCACTACGATGTCGCCGACAACGAGGTCTTCGGACGGTATTACCGTCTGCTCGCCGTCCCTTATCGCCTTAACGAATGGTTTGTTTCGCGCCTTAAGCGCTTCGAGTGCGTTTTCCGCCTTGTTTTCCTGCACGAAACCGATTATCGCGTTGATGATGACGATAAGCAGTATTACGCCGCTGTCGATAAGCTCTATCGGGTCGCCGTTTACGCCCGCCAGAACTGCGGAAATGACCGCCGCAGCCAGCAGAACGATTATCATCGGGTCGGTAAACTGCGATAAAAATTTGAGTATCGCCGGTTTCTTTCTGGCTTCGGCAAGTGCGTTTTTGCCGTTTGCCTGCAGTCTTTCCGCCGCCTGCGCGGAGGTAAGACCGTTTTCAGAGGAATTTACCGCGGTAAAAGTTTCCTCTGCGCTCTTGTTGTGGAACATCGTTCACCTCGCAAAAAATTTTTGCGCCTTGCGGCGCATTAAAGCGTTGCTGTCGTCAGTTTTATTGCCTTGCCCGCGCGTTTATAACCTTATGCCGCGCTCGGAGTTAAAAAAAAGACTTTCAGCACGAATGCTAAAAGTCTTGTTACCGGCAAAATCGGCGGCTCAACCGGACCTCAGCGGTCGTGATGACGGTCGGGCGCTTGCAACTACTCCCTTTTACGCTATTAATTCTATCACCGCGCCCAAATTTTGTCAACGGTTTGCGCCTATTTTTATCCCGCCCGCGCGCCCGCCGCGCGACATATATATTAATATCCGAAAAATACATAATTTAATCCGTTTAATGTATGGAACAAGGGGCGATTAATAACTATAATGATTATGGCTGATGATGCTATAAAAACGTTGCGCGCGTTCGCGCGCGCAAAGGAGAGCTTTATATGAGTATAAAAGAGAAGTTAAACGCAATCGTCGAGCAGTTTGAGTGCGTGGGCATAGTTCCCGTAATCAAGCTCGACAAGGTCGAAAACGCCGAAAAGCTGGCAAAAGCGCTGCGCGACGGCGGCATAAACTGTGCGGAGGTTACTTTCCGCGCAAAGGGTGCGGACGAAGTAATTTCGCGCATGGTAAAGGCTTATCCCGATATGTTCGTCGGCGCCGGCACCGTGCTGACCTGCGAGCAGGCGGACGCAGCCGCAAAGGCGGGCGCAAAGTTCTGCGTCGCTCCCGGGCTTAACCCCAAGGTTGTCAAGCACTGCCTCGACAAGGGCATACCTTTCGCTCCCGGACTTTCCTCGGCAAGCGAAATAGAGCAGGCTATCGAACTGGGACTTGATTTCGTCAAGTTCTTCCCCGCAGAGCAGGCAGGCGGACTTCCCTACATAAAGTCGGTCTGCGGACCTTACACTTCCATGCGTTTCATGCCCACGGGCGGCGTTACGGCGGACAACCTCAACACCTATCTCGCATACGATAAAATCGTCTGCTGCGGCGGCAGCTGGATAGTACCCGCAAAGATGCTCGACGAAGAGAACTGGGAGGGCATCACGGCGCTCTGCCGCGAGGCTATCGACAAAATGCTCGGCTTCCAGATGGTGCACGTCGGCATCAACTGCGCAAATCCCGAAGAGGCAGAGGGCGTTGCGGACAAGTTCGACAGCGCGTTCGGCTTTACCAAGAAGGTGGGCAACAGCTCGGTATTCGCTTCGACCTTCGTCGAATGCATGAAGTCGCCCTTCAAGGGAAAGATGGGACACATCGCCGTGGCAACCAACTCGGTAAAGCGCGCAATGTATCAGCTCAAAATGCGCGGCTTCACAATAGACGAAAGCTCGATAAAGTACGACGCAAAGGGCAAGCCCACCGTGGCATACCTTGCGGATGACTTCGGCGGATTTGCCGTTCACCTCGTGCTTAAAAAGTAAGTTTAAGGCAAATTGCCGAAAAATCTCAGGGCAAACGCGCCGTCCCGCCGCGGGGACGCGGCGGGGCCGCGACCAACAAATTTCGATAAAAAAATAAAATAGATATAATTTTCAAGGAGAAAATTCAATGAAAAAAATCGTAACCATGGGCGAGATAATGCTCCGCCTTTCCACCCCCAACAACGAAAAGTTCATTCAGGCTGACGAGTTTGACATCAACTACGGCGGCGGCGAGGCCAACGTTGCAGTATCCTGCGCTAACTATGGTCATAACGCAGAATTCGTAACGGCAGTTCCCGATAACGAACTCGGCGAGTGCGCTATCGCAGCTCTCAGAAAGTACGGCGTTGAAACCAAGCACATCGCAAAGTGCGGCGAAAGACTGGGCATTTACTATCTCGAAACGGGCAGCTCCATGCGTCCTTCCAAGGTCGTTTACGACAGAGCTCATTCTTCCATAACGACGGCTACGGCAAAAGATTTCGACTTCGACGAAATCTTCAAGGATGCTGACTGGTTCCACTTCACGGGCATCACTCCCGCAGTTTCCGACAGCGCCGCAGTACTCACCGAAGAAGCTCTCAAGGCTGCAAAGAAGCACGGCGTTACCGTATCGGTTGACCTCAACTTCCGCAAGAAGCTCTGGTCGAGCGAAAAGGCTCAGAAGGTTATGACCGGTCTTATGAAGTACGTCGACGTCTGCATCGGCAACGAAGAGGACGCAGAACTCGTTCTCGGCTTCAAGCCCGGCAAGACGGACGTAACCAGCGGCGAACTCGAGCTTGCAGGTTACAAGTCGATTTTCGAACAGATGGTCGCAAAATTCGGCTTCAAGTATGCAATTTCTTCCCTCCGCGTATCCCATTCCGCATCGGATAACGGCTGGTCGGCTTGCATCTACTCGGCTGCAACCAAGGAATTCTATCATTCCAAGACATATTCCATCCATCCCATCGTTGACCGCGTAGGCGGCGGCGACTCCTTCGCGGGCGGCGTCATCACCGGTTTCCTCGACGGCAAGGATTTCAAGGCAGCGCTCGAATTCGGCGTAGCCGCATCCGCTCTCAAGCACACCATTCCCGGCGACTTCAACCTCGTATCCCGCAAGGAAGTCGAATCTCTTGCAGGCGGCGACGGCTCCGGCAGAGTTCAGAGATAATGAAAATAGCTTTTCGCACGCACGATCTGGGCGTAAAGGGACTGGACGGCGCAATCGCAAAGATAAAAGATTGCAACATAGACGCCGTTCAGCTGGTTGCGTATAAATTTCTCGAAGAAGTCAAGTACGTTCCCGGCGCGCTCACGGACGAACTTGCGGAAAAAATAGGGCAGGCTTTCAAGGGGGCGGACATCTCCGTCCCCCTGACGGGCGCCTATTTCAATCCCGTTCATTCAAACAAGCAGAAAGTTGCCGACTGCAAAAGGGTGTTCAAGGACTACCTCGACCACGCAAGGCAGCTCGGTTGCGACATAGTGGGAAGCGAAACGGGTTCGTTCAACGACGACAAGTGGACGTATAATCCGCTCAACCGCACCGAAGAAGCTCTCGCGACGGTTATAGAAACCTTTACCGAGCTTGCCGATTATGCAGCCGAACGCGGCGTTTATATAGGAATGGAAGGCGCGGCGGGGCATGTCTGCTACGACGTAAAAACTCTCAAGAGGGCGGTGGACGGAGTAAACCGCAAAAATGTAAAGGTCATATTCGATATTTATAATTATCTGGATATGTCCAATTACGACAAATATCTCGACATTCTCGACGAGGGACTTAAGACCTTCGCGGGAAAGATAGTAGTTTTCCACCTCAAAGATTTCATGATCGAGGACGGAAAAGTCAAGCAGGTCGCGCCCGGCAAAGGGCTGTTCGACTACGATAAAATTCTTTCAAAAATCAAAGCTTACGACAGGGACGCGGTTCTCGTTCTTGAAGGAACGACGGGCGACGATATAGTTCCCTGCATTCAATTCGTAAGGAGCAAATGGGAGGCTGTTTGATAAAATGAAATTCGATATCAGATATTCTAATCATCCCGACGATTCCAAACGTTACGATACTGCGGAACTGCGTCAGAAATATTTAATCGAAAAACTGTTCGAGGCGGATGAAATTCTTCTCACCTATTCGCATCAGGACAGAATAATCGCGGGCGGCGCAATGCCCGTGAACAAGGCGCTGTCGCTCGGCACTTTCAAGGAACTTGCAACGGCATACTTCCTCGAAAGAAGAGAGATGGGCGTCATCAACATCGGCGGCGCGGGCGTCATAGAACTCGACGGCAAGAAGTACGATATTGGCTTCAAAGAAGGTATATATATAGGTAAAGGCACAAAGGAAGTTACTTTCACCTCCGTCGACAAGAAAAATCCCGCAAAATTCTACATCAATTCCTGCCCCGCGCACAAGGAATACCCCACGGTAAAGATTGTCAAACCCGTAGAGGGCAAAAACCCTCCCGAGGGCGTGAGGTACTGCATTCAGCGCCACCTGGGCAGCGAGGACGCAATCAACAAGCGTACTATAAATCAGTTCATAATAGGCGGTGTATGCGAAAGCTGCCAGCTTTCGATGGGCATGACCGAACTGGCTGTAGGTTCGGCATGGAACACTCTTCCTTCGCACACGCATGAAAGAAGAATGGAAGTATATATGTACTTCGAACTTCCCGAAAACGAAGCCGTGTTCCACCTCATGGGAACGCCTACCGAAACGCGCCACATCGTCATGCACAACGAGCAGGCGGTAATTTCGCCTTCCTGGTCGATCCACACGGGCGTCGGCACAAGGAACTACACCTTCATCTGGGGCATGTGCGGCGAAAACCAGACTTACGACGATATGGACAATATCGCAACGCAAGACCTCAGATAAACCTTTAAAAATAAAAAAACAATATTCATTCCCCGCGCCGTCGCGCGGCGCGGGGGAAAATAAGGGGAAATAAATAAAATGGCACATCTTTTATTTAAAGACGTTAACAAGGTATATCCCAACGGATACCATGCCGTGCACGATTTCAATATGGAAATAAAGGACGGCGAGTTCATCTGCCTCGTCGGCGACTCGGGCTGCGGTAAATCTACGACGCTGCGCATGATTGCAGGTCTCGAAGAAATCACCGCCGGCGAATTCTACATCGACGGCAAACTTGCAAACCTCATGACCTCGAGGGAGAGGGGAATAGCCATGGTATTCCAGTCCTACGCGCTCTATCCTCACCTCACCGTTGCCGAAAACCTCGGCTTCGGACTGACGCTCGAAGGCGTCGACGCAGACGTAATCGACGAGAAAGTGCAGAAAACTGCCGCAATTCTCGGTCTTACGCCCTACCTCGACAGGTTCCCTCGTAACCTCTCCGGCGGTCAGTGCCAGCGTGTCGCCGTAGGTCGTGCGCTCATAAGAAAGGTTTCGATATTCCTGATGGACGAACCTCTCTCCAACCTCGACGCAAAGCAGCGCGTTACCATGCGTTCGGAAATCAAACAGATACACCGCTCGGTCGGCGCTACCACAATCTACGTTACCCACGACCAGACGGAAGCTATGACCATGTCCGACAGAATAGTCGTCATGAAGTCGGGCGGCTACGTTCAGCAGATAGGCACTCCCTACGAGCTGTATTTCCATCCCGATAACCTCTTCGTCGCAGGGTTCATAGGCGAACCTCCCATGAACTTCCTCAAGGGCAGAATAGAGGACGGCAAGTTTGTAAACGACAGCGTATCTCTCGATGTTTCGCCCGTAGTGGACGACGTTGCGGCAATCGAGGGCAAGGAAGTGGTATTCGCGTTCCGTCCCGAAGCGATAAAGGTCAGCAAGACGGGCAGAGCGGGCAAGGAAGAATACCTTGTCAAGTCGGTCGTAGACCTCACCGAACTTCTCGGCGATACCACCAACGTATATGCAAACATCGGCGACGTAAACGTCATCCTCAAGGTAAATCCTCACGATACGCCCGCAATGGGAGAAGAATTCAAGTTCGTCGTTCCCTACAAGGCGGCATATCTCTTCGACAAGGAAACCGAAAAGGCTATACCTTCGAGCATCAAGAGAAACTAAAAAAATCTTCAATATTTCTTCGCTCCGCCTTGCGGCAGGGCGTTGTTGACCGCGCCCTCGGATAGGGCTTTGCGGCGATGTCTTTTACATCGCCTGCAGCGTTGCGGCTATTTTTCGCAACTCGCGGTCGGGCGTTGATTTTTCAATATCCCCGTGCGGCATGTCTGCGCCGTCGGCATATTGCCGTGCGCGCTCATGCACGGGTACGCGCGTGCGCACATACATATAATTTGTTCGCGGCTGTTTCGGCACGCCGCCGCGCGCTTGAAATCCCCGACCGTTCAGACCCGTAAGGACGGGAAAAATTAATAATCGTTCCGGAGCTTTATAAATTATGGAAACAATAAGCAAAAAATTATTTGACAAACCCGAAAGAAAAATAAAGATAATGCAGTTCGGCGAAGGCAACTTCCTCCGCGCGTTTGTAGACTGGATTATCCAGAACCTTAACGACAACGGCGCAATTTCGTCCGACGTTGCGGTCGTTCAGCCCATGCCCTTCGGCAGGGTAAAGGATCTCGAAGCTCAGGACGGACTTTACACTCTCCGTCTCGAAGGCATCGACAAGGGCGAAAAGGTCAAGAGCAGCCAGGTTATCAACGTAATAGGCGACTGCATCGACCCGTTCACCCAGTACGAGCATTACCTTTCCTACGGCGAAAGCGAAGATTTACAGGTTATAATTTCCAATACCACCGAAGCGGGCATAGCTTTCGACCCCAACGACACCGATTTTTCGCAGTGCCCCAAGTCTTTCCCCGGCAAAATGCTCGCTCTCTTAAAGCGCAGATATGACCATTTCAACGGCGATATGACCAAAGGTCTCGCCATAATCCCCTGCGAACTCATCGACAACAACGGCGAAGAGCTGTATAAGTGCCTCACCCAGCTTGCAGAACACAACAAGATGGACAAGAAGTTCATCGAGTGGATGCAGAAGGCAAACCACTTCACCTCGACGCTCGTAGACCGCATCGTTCCCGGCTATCCCAGAAACGAAATCGACGCCATCCGCGAAGAAGTCGGCTATATCGACAACAACATAGTAAAGGGCGAAATTTTCCACCTCTGGGTACTCAAGAAGGAAGAATTCGTGCAGAAGGTATTCCCCGCCGACAGCACGGGTCTCAACGTCATCTTCGCAGACGACATCAAGCCTTACAAACAGCGCAAAGTTAAAATTCTCAACGGTTCGCACACGGCGATGGTACCCGTTGCATATCTCTGCGGCATAGACACCGTCGGCGAAGCGGTAAACGATCCCACAATCGGCAAGTTCGTGCGCGACTTCGTGTTCGACGAGGTCAACCCCACGATAGACCTGCCTCAGGATCAGATGGTAGCTTTCGCCAACTCTGTCATCGAAAGATACCAGAACCCTTATATCCGTCATGAACTCATGTCCATCGCGCTCAATTCGACGACAAAGTTCAGAACGCGCCTTCTGCCCACACTTACGGACTATGTAAGAATTAAGGGCAAACTTCCCCTGCACCTCGTGTTCGCTTTCGCGGCTCTTTGCGAATTCCACAAGGGCAAGAGGGGCGAGGAACAGATTGCATTGAAGGACGACCCCGAACTGCTCGCTCACTGGGCAAAGCTCTGGGCTGAAAACGGCAACGATTACCTCGCTTTCGCGAAGAACGCTCTCGCATGGAAGGAAGCGTGGGAAATGGATATGAACGACATTCATCCCGACCTCGCAAAGGTTGTTGCAGGTTACCTTGAAAAAATGGATAAAGACGGCATGAGAAGCGCCGTCGAGGAATTTGTAAATGGCTAAGAAAACGATAATAATAAACGTAGCCGATAATGTAGCCGTCGCGCTCACCGACCTCAAAAAGGGCGAAAAGTACGAGGGCGTAACTCTCGCCGAGGACATCACCAAGGGACATAAATTTGCCCTTCGCGACATAAAGAAAGGCGAAAACATTATCAAATACGGCACGCCTATAGCTCACGCTACCGAGGATATTTCCGTCGGCGAGCACGTGCATACGCACAATGTAAAGACCAACCTCAACGAAAATCTCGAATATACCTACAATAAGGTTGATTGCACCCTGCCCGCAGGCAAGATGCGCCAGGTCAACGTCTATCGCCGCGCAAACGGCGACGTCGGCATACGCAACGAACTGTGGGTGCTTCCCACCGTCGGCTGCGTAAACGGTCAGGCGAAGGAAATTGTCGAAACCTTCAAGGCGCAGTACGGCGAAGAGGGTTTTGACGGCATATTCACTTTCACTCATCCCTACGGCTGTTCACAGCTGGGCGACGACCACGAAAGAACCAAGTTCATGCTCCAGAAAATGGTCAAGCATCCCAACGCGGGCGGCGTTCTCGTTTTAGGTCTCGGCTGCGAAAACAACCAGATGGACGCCTTTAAGGCAGGTCTCGGCGAAGTCGATACCGACAGGGTTAAATTCCTCGTCTGCCAGGAAGTGGAGGACGAAATCGGCACGGGCGTAGAGCTTTGCAGGCAGATTGCCGAAGTCATAAAGAAGGACAAAAGACAGCTCACCGATATATCCTGCCTCAAAGTCGGCTTGAAGTGCGGCGGCAGCGACGGTCTTTCGGGCATAACCGCAAATCCCCTCGTGGGACTTTTCTCCGACTACATAGTATCCGTCGGCGGCACGAGCGTGCTTTCCGAAGTACCCGAAATGTTCGGCGCGGAACAGCTGCTCATGAACCGCTGCAAGGATAAGGCTACCTTTGAAAAGACGGTTAAACTCATAAACGATTTCAAGGACTATTTCCGCGCTAACGGACAGCCCGTGGGCGAAAATCCTTCGCCCGGTAACAAGGCGGGCGGCATAACCACGCTCGAGGATAAGTCCTGCGGCTGCACGCAGAAGTCGGGCTCGGGTCCCATAACCGACGTCGTTTTCGACGACGGACTTGTTACCGAGAAGGGACTTAACCTTCTCAACGGTCCCGGAAACGACATGTGCGCCGTAACCAATCTCGGTGCGGCTGGCTGCCACCTCGTTCTGTTCACCACGGGACGCGGCACGCCCTTCGGCGGATTTATCCCCACGCTCAAAATCGCTACAAATTCAGAGCTTGCCGCAAAGAAGCCCAACTGGATTGACTTCAACGCGGGCGCGGTGCTCGAAAGCGATTTCCCCACGCAGCTCGAAGCTCTCATCGAGCTTATAGTCGAAGTTGCGGGCGGAAAGCAGACCAAAAACGAAATCAACAACACTAAGGAAATTGCAATATTCAAAACGGGAGTAACCTTATAATGAAAGCATTCATGGACAAAGACTTTCTGTTAGACACGGAAACGGCTAAAAAGTTATATCACGAGCACGCCGAAAAGATGCCCATTATAGACTATCACTGCCACCTTCAGCCCAAGGAAATTTACGAGGACAAGAAGTTCAGAAACCTCGCGGAAGTATGGCTGGGCGCAGGCGACAGATACGGCGACCATTACAAGTGGCGCGCGCTCCGCGCAAGGGGCTATGAGGAAGACAGTATCTCCGGTCCCGACGACGACTACAAAAAATACTGCCAGTTCGTAGAGAGCATGCCCTATTTCGTCGGCAACCCTCTCTATCACTGGTCGCACCTCGAAATGCAGAGGTATTTCGGAATAAACGACATCATCAATCCCAAGAACGCAAAGAAAATCTGGGACGAGGCAAACAAAGTTCTCGAAACTCTGACTGCCAGAAAGATGATGGAAAAGTTCAACGTCAAGACCGTCTGCACGACCGACGACCCCGTCGACAGCCTCGAATGGCATAAAAAGATGAACGAGGACAAGACGCTCAAAGTCAAGGTTCGTCCCGCGTTCCGCCCCGATAAGGCGATAAACGTCGAACTTTCGTGGTTCGCAGACTGGGTGGCTCAGCTTTCCAAGGTAGTCGGAAGACCTCTCGACGACCTCAACGCTCTGTGCGACGCTCTCGCAGAGAGAATTGCGTTCTTCGATTCCATGGGCTCCAAGCTCTCCGACCACGCTCTCGACGTGGTATGCTATGCTCCCGCAACGTACGAAGAGGCAAACGCAATTTACCTCAAGGGACTTAAAGGCGAAAAGATTTCGCTTGAAGAGCAGGACAAGTACAAGGGCTACATCCTTCTGTTCCTCGGCAAGCAGTATTCCAAGTTCGGCTGGGTTCAGCAGTACCATATCGGCGCTCTCCGCAACAACTCCAAGTCGATGCTCAAGAAAATCGGTCCCGACACGGGTTACGACGCAATCGAAGACGCCGTTTACATGGAAAAACTTTCCGCTCTGCTCGGCGCGCTCGACGAACAGGATGCTCTTCCCAAGACCATTCTCTATTGCCTCAACCCCCGCGACAACTATGCGCTCACCGTCCTTGCAGGCTGCTTCCAGAAGGAAGGCGTAAAGGGCAGAGTGCAGGTCGGCACGGCATGGTGGTTCCTCGATCAGCAGGACGGCATGCGTCAGAACCTCGAAACGCTCATGCAGGTAGGTCTCGTAGCTCAGTCCGTGGGTATGCTCACCGACTCGCGTTCCTTCCTCGCATATCCCCGCCACGAGTATTACAGGCGCTTGCTCTGCCAGATGCTCGGTCGCCTCGTAGAGAGCGGTCAGTATCCCGCAGAAGAGATGGAAACGCTCGGCAAGATAGTCGAAGACGTTTGCTACAACAACGCAAAGGAATACTTCGGATTTTAATGCCTGAACGCGGCTGCCTGCGCGGCAGGCTATGCGTTAAAATCTCATAAATTTTCGATAAATTTTGAAAAAAAGCCCCGCGCGGCAATCTGCCGCGCGGGGCTTTAGTTATTTTATCGGTATAAGGTAAGTTTGCGATACGGCGGAATTGGTCGTGTTGCGAAAAAGTAAGCCGCAAGTTTGCTCCGTCGGCAAATTGTCATACTCCGAGCTGTTCGCTCAAAGCAGCATAGCGGGAGAGTATGTTCGTTCTTTCCTCGTCTTCAAGTTCCTTCGACCAGGGTACGGGCGAAAGTGGGGAGGAGGATTTCAGTCCGCCGTATGAAAAGCGGCAGGTTTTGTCGCGGTAAGTGTCGTTCCACTTGTCGAAAAGGAGGGGGGATATATGCCCGCCCAATTCGCAGTCTATAAAGTCGCATTTGCCGAAGTCACGCCAGGGACGGGCGAGGTAAACAGTTCCGTCCTTCGCGCCGCCGCCCGAAAATTTGCAGTTTATAAAGGTATATCCCCTTTCCTGCTTGAGGCTGTGGGCGGGCGCGGCTACGTATCCGCTGTTCCTCGCGTCGTCAACAGAAATAAGTGCGCAGCCGTCGAAGTACGCCTCAGCGCAGCCGAAAATAAAGTCTACGCTGCCGTAAATGCGGCAGTTTTTGTAAATCTGCACGGCGTTCCCCTCGAGGCAGAGCTGTTTTTTGGGTATAAATCCGTCATAATATGTCGGGTCGTCGGTAAGTCCCGAATAGCGTATCACGAGGTCGTCGGGGAAGGGCGAGGTGAAAAGCGTATCCTGTGTCGAACGCAAATCTACGTTCTTTGCGACAAAATCCTTTGCGTTGACCGAAAGAGCCACGCACTGTCCGACTTCTTCCGGGTGAGCGTTGGAATTTTCGACGGTAAGATTTTCAACCGAGCAGCCCGAACCCGTAAAGCAGAGGGTGTATGTGCGGAAAGTGTTATACTCCCTGCCGTCGGCGTGAAGATTTTTCGCGGCGTCGTCGAAAGTGATTATCGTTGTTTCACGCCCCGCGCCTATGATTTTCACGTTGTCGGCTTTGACCCACAATTTGGCGCGATAAGTGCCTTCGGCAAGATATATTGTGGCAGGTTCGTCAAGATTATCCAATATATGCGCAATGTCGTCAGACGGCGACAGATGAAGAATTTTCATAAAAATACCTCCCGTTTTGTAAAAATATTATAGCACAAGTTTTTTTGTGAAACAATGTAAAAATTGCAAAATATGTATTGATTTTTAAAAAAACCTATGTTATAATGTGTTCGTTAAATGATAAATAGGAACATTTGCGTTGGTTCAAAATTGTTTAAGTAAAACGATATGAGCAATAAAGGTACAAACAAGCAGCTTTCGTATGCACAGTACAGAACGGCGGATCTGCTGATTTTTCTTCTGATAATGTGCGTATGCGAAGCTATAAATGTTTTCGCCGTAAGCAGTTGGTTCCAGGGAATGACGTTTACAGTTTCTGTCATGCTCCTCGTTTCTCTCATAGTTTTTATAAGATGGGGATGGTGGGGAGTTATTTTCCCGTTTGCGGACGGTTTGCTGTATTGCTGGATGAACGGCGCAATCGCCGAACAATATATTATTTATTGTATAGGCAACAGCTTTCTGGCGCTGATACCCCTTATTTTTCTGGTCGTTTCAAAAAAGAAGTGGATGTCCTCTTGGTTCATGACCTTGCTGTACAGCGCAATAGGTTACATATTGGTCGTGGCGGGACGAGTTATAATTTGTCTGTGCTACGGATATAATTTCGCCTATTCCCTTACAGAAAATCTTACTTTCGAATCTCTCAACGTCGCATTCGCGTTTTTCGGAATACTTATTCTCCGCATGATAAACGGAATGATGGTTGACCAGAAAACCTATCTTACGGAATTGTATAAAGGCAGCAAGGTAAGACCTGCCGAAGAGGACAAGTGGGAAGGTTACACAGAACTGGACGACGAAGACCTTAAAGACCTCGCGGAAATGGACGATTACGACGCAAAGCTTTTCCGTAACGACAGAGCTGCGGACAGACTGAAGAGACTGAGCGGCGAAGAGGACGACGAGCCTCAGTAATAACTAAATCCGATTTAAATTAGCCATATAAAATACATGATATGGAGGAAGTTTAGATGGTTAAACTCAAATATGATGACTTCCTTGAATACGACGAGCTTACGGGTACTTACTATAAGTCTCCCGAGCAGTCAGTCAGGGACGAAGTCGAAAAAAACAGGGGTAAAGAGATACTCAGGTCGGTTCTGACCGACTGGCGTCTGTATCTGATGCTTATTCCCATGGCCCTTGTTTACCTGCTCTGGAAGTACATGCCCATGTATGAACTTACCGGATGTTTCAGAAACCCCACCACGGGCGACAGGGTAAACGAGCAGGACTGGGCAGGTATAAGATACTTCGAGCAGATACTCGGAGCAAGTTCGGATCTTTCGCCGCAGTTCTGGAACGCGTTCAGAAATACGTTCATAACTGCGTTCTACGGACTTCTGTTCGGCTTCCCTACACCCATAATACTTGCGTTGTTCTTCAACGAAGTTCGTTCCAACATAGCAAGAAGTATTCTGCAGGTATGCACGTACCTTCCTAAGTTCCTTTCGACGGTTATCGTTACCACGCTTGCAATAATGCTCTTCCGTCCCGAAAGCCCCGGTATCGGCGGCGCTACGCAGACGCCCGGTCTTTTGTCCAACCTGTTCGGACTTTTCGGCGCAGATCCTCAGCTTATATCTCAGGGTCTCATAAACACGACGCAGTATTACAGGACTATTTATGTAATAACAGACTTGTGGGAGCATGCCGGTTACGACTCGATAGTCTTCTTCGCCGCCGTAATAGCCGTTTCGCCCACCTCGTACGAGGCTGCGCAGATAGACGGCGCGGGCAAGATGGCGCAGATGAGATACGTCGTAATTCCCAGCATACTTTCAACTGTCGTCATAATGCTGATAATGAAGATAGGTTCGCTTCTTTCCGTAGGCTACGAAAAGATATTCCTGTTGCTCAAGAGCGGCAACTACGAAGTGGCAATGGTTGTTTCCACTTTGTCGAACAGCTGGTCGACCAATCAGGACAAGACGTATCAGGCTTATGGTATGGCGGCGGAAATGCTGAACAACTTTATCGGCATGTTGCTGGTTATCGGCGCAAACAAGATTGCCCGCAGCGCTGCAGATATATCGCTTTATTGATGGAGGGAGCGCAAGTATGAAAAGAAAAACAGAACTTTCAGAACTTATTTTCAGAATTGTCGCTTACTTCTTCCTGATAGTTTTTGCGATAATGTGCGTATATCCCCTCATATATGCCGTTTCTTCGGCAATGAGCGGCATGGACGCGGTGGATCAGGGCTCTGTGGTACTCTTCCCCGTAGACTTCCAGATAAGCGCATTTAAATTCGTCGTTGTAGACTCCAAATTCTGGATTAACTATTCCAACACTCTGTTCGTTACTTTCGTAGGTACGATTTGGGCTTTGGGTTATTCGATACTCGGCGGTTACGCTCTTTCAAAAAAGAGATTGCTCGGCAGACACGGCTGGAACTTCTTCCTCGTCTTCACGATGTGGTTCTCGGCAGGTATCGTTCCTCAGTACCTCAACTATCAGAATACGGCGGTAATATTCGCAGGCGCAGGCATAACCGACCTCAAATGGCTCGTCGTTATCGCGATGGGTATGAATGCGACCAACATCATACTTCTCCGTAACTCATTCGAAGGCGTGCCTTCCGAAATAGAAGAAGCAGCCCGCATAGACGGCGCTACCGAAATGCAGGTGCTTTTCAAAGTATATATCCCCATGAGCAAGGCAACCATTGCAACGGTTGCGCTCTTCTTCGGAATTTCCCGTTGGAACGGCTACTTCTGGGCATATAAGGTTATGGGCGAAGATCAGAAATATTCCTGGCCCGTACAGGTTTATATCCGCGACTTCATCGAAGAGTGGACGCAGCTGACAGACAGCAGCCGCTACAATCCTTCGGAAGACAGTACCAGATGGGAAGGTATCCTCGAAAGTTATACTTCCACAGGTGCGTTCTCGCCCGTTTCTGCAGTGTATGCGATGGTTGTATGCGCAATAATTCCAATATTAGTAATTTATCCCTTCATCCAGAAATATTTCGCCAAGGGCGTAAATATGGGCGGCGTCAAGGAATAATTAAAACCAGACGGTTGATCCGGATGTTATTCCGAATTAAATATAAAACCAAATAATAAAAATATAAGGAGAAATCAATGAACAAGACAAAGAAAATTGCCGTAGCAGCGGTAACGCTCGTTATGGCAGGTAGCATGGCTGTTTCTCTTACTGCGTGCGGCAATGTTGGTTCGGGCAACGGCGGCGGCAATGCTGTTGCTGGTGGTTCCTGGAACACTGCACCCAGCGCAGGTGCAGTTGCATTTGCAACCTTACTTAAGGACGAATACGGCCTTGCGGACAGAATATCCAGCAACGCAGCTGGTTGGACAAGAGCAAGCCAGTACTGGGATTGGCTTAAGGGTGAAGAAGGCGAAGTTTCTGCAGAAGGCGCTAACCTTCAGTACACCGATAACACTCAGATCGGCATAGCTATAGGTCATAACAGTGCTCAAACCGCAGCTTTCTATGATACCATCACCGGTAGCGTACCTCTTCCCGGCGGCTACAGTGCGGCTACAGATAAGATTAAGCCTGCATTCCAAGCAATAAGCGATGCGCTTGATGTTTCGTTTGTAGACGGCGGTTACACCGGTAAGTCTACTTCCGCAAACCTCGGCGATCTCAAAACTTCCAACAAGTGGGGCACTTCGGTTGACGTCTGCACGACCGACCTTTCGGTTGCAGTATCTTCGGCAAATAACGCAGGCGACATTCTCAACCTCGGCGAGTACCTCGATCAGATGCCCAACTTCAAGTCCTTCCTTGAAGCTAACCCCATTGTATATCTTTCCCTCCTCCAGAGCGGTATGTCCCAGGATGGCACCGGCAGAAAGATTTACGTTGCACCTTACTTCGATGGTAACGACGATATCGAAAGATATTGCCTCATCCGTCAGGACTGGGTAGAAGATCTTCTCGACAAGACCCTCTCTTCCGACGGCGCAACGTTCAGCAGCGCATGCGCAGCAACGACTTCTGCAGGCGGCTACATGGGTACCAGCGGTACTTACTCCGTAGAAACGACTGTTGAAGGCAGCACGAGCGGCGCAACGTTTACCCTCACCAAGGACTACGATGCAGCAAAGGCTGCAGCAGCTGATACTTCTACCGAACTCGGCGCTGCATACAACGCAATCGCAGGCAAAGCTTATGCAGGCGAAAGCGGCAACATCGTTGACATTATGAACGCAGCACTTGCTGAAAATGCTGATGCAACCGGCAAGCAGCTCGCTACCCTCTACAGAGCATATATCGACGTAGCTTACAAGAACGGCGACGCTAAGGCTTATACCACCCGTTCCGACCTCTTCAACGGCTACAGCGCAGCTTGGGACGTTGACGACCTCGTAGCTATGCTTCGTATCGTTAAGACCAACGCAACCAACCTCGGTCTTGCCGCTAATACCGTAATTACCGGTATATTCCCTCGTGATAACACCAACGACAGAACTCCCGATATCGTTCGTCTTGCTTGCCAGCTTTACGGCGAAAGAGGTGCAGATTCCCGTTACGAATACACCTACATCAATGCAAACAACCAGCTTCAGGACGCACGTGCAAACGCAACGTTCTACCAGGCTCTTGAAAACTTTGCACTTCTTGCAAAGGAAGGTCTCGTTGCAGAATACGTTCAGCCCAACGGCACGGTCGGCAACGTTTCCGGTTCTGACCTCAAGGGTAACTGCAAAGACAAAGCCGGCACAGGCTTCATGATGTATGACTACTCGCAGACCCAGACGACTCAGATGTTTGACCTGTCTGCCAGCGATGACTATCTGTTTGCTCCCGTAAGCACTCCCGTATCTCGTTGGGATGACAACAGCGACGGCGTTAAGGATACGATAATGAGATTTACCGAATCCTGGCGTTCAACCAAGACCTCCGGTCTCGCAGTCGCTGCAAGCGTTGCAAACAATACCAATAAGCTCAATGCAGTTCTTACATTCATCGACTATCTGTACTCCAACGACGGTCAGATTCTTTCCACCTTCGGTATCCAGTCTACCAACGGCAATGTTAACCCCAACGGTACTTGGTATGGCACAAAGGTAACGAATGTTGATATCAACACCGTTGCTAAAAAGATCGGCGGACAGTATGTTGTTAAGGATGAATACAAGTCTCAGTACTTCACTTTCAACAACGAACTTTACACCGGTACTCTTTACAAGGGTGAAATGACGCCTACGATAACCACCGAAATGTATGAAAGCTTCGTAGCAAGCGACGGCGTAAATGCAACATTCTCGGCACGCGGCAACTTCACGAACTATGCTCGTAAAGTCCTCGGTACAACCCTTCCTATGGGCGTTAAGGATCAGTCCTTCGAAAACCAGTGTACGGCAGAAGAGGCAGCAGCAGAAGCTACTAAGGTTTCCGTAAGCCTTGCAAACGGCACGATTAAGCATCCTTCGCTTATACCCGGAGAAAATCCTTGGTACACAGTAGTTCCTACGGGTCTTCCTCTCAACTCCGTTGAACAGGGCGTCATCGATGCAGCTGCACAGCAGAGCCTTAAGGGTATGACCGGTACGAAGCTCACCGACTCCAAGAACTTCTACTCGATCTTCCACTGGATCATCTTCAAGGGCTACACCGGAACTTACAGCCAGCAGGGTGTTGAAATAACGCTCGGCTAATTATAACCGAACTATAAGTTGTAGTTAATTAACAGTTTGCGTGCGCCCGCGCTTATGGCGCGGGCGCATACAAAAAAATTTGGGGGAGTTGTAATGAAAACTCAAATGAAATTTCAAAAGATAATGTGCCTTTTAATGATTATCCTTGGTGCATTATCGGCGGTATATTGCTTTATATACTGTTCTGCTGGGCTTGGAGCAGTAGGCGGCACACTTAATCAGGACGGAAGTACGTTTAATGATTTGGTTGACGGCGTAAATGTTTCGATGCCTGAAGGCGCTATTTATAACGATGTCCAGCCTTTCAATGATACATTGCTTATACTTTCGATAGTAATCATAGTTTGCGGCGTTCTTTTGTATATAACCGCAACCAATAAAAGAAGAAATTATTATATCTCGAACTATGTTGCAATCGGTATTGTCAGCATAGTAGATATTGCAATATCTATATATATTCTTATTCAGAATACTGTATTCTACACCAGATTCCTCGATATGATAGCAGATCCTACCTATTATGACAGACTGTTTGCTATCATCGGAAAGAAGGATATAGTATGTACGACAGCTACATGGAACTTCGAGCTTGCATACGTACTCTATCCTATCATAATACTTGCATCTCTCGCACTTATTGCAAACCTCGTATGGAAGGTTATGCTTATGCGCGGTGAAAAGAAACTGCTCGAAAATAGTGCTGTAAAGGAGGGTGCCTGAATATGAAAAAAAATGTTAAGACTAACCCTGTAATCAGCAATGACCTGATGCGCTATAGCAAGAATAAAATGGCGGGAAACCTTGCCATACTCGGCATAGTTTTCAATTGCTTATACTTTATGTTTATGTATAAGCAGGTATGCGGCATTAAGACGGTATATACCGACGGTTCTACCGTATATTCATATATTCACGGCGCATCGGTTATAATAAATCTGCTCGTGCTGCTCGTCGCTTTCCTTACGTCGGAAAGAATTAAGAACTACGATAAGCGTTTCTCTTATGTAGCTTTCGGACTTGCAGCTATACAGATAATCAGAATTTTCATATATCCTCTTACTTCTTTTACAAAGTTGTATAAGAAAGGTATATCCGGCACGGTTCAGCTCACTGACGGTGGAACGTTTGCTCTTTTCATAGCTTTCCTGTGCCTATCGGCTGCATGCTTCATAGTTGCCGGCGTGTTTGGTTATCTTAAAGCAACCAAGCTTCAGAAGTTCGTCAAAGACGTCGATGAAGGCAACGTAGATCTTGAAGCTGCTCTCAAAGAAGAAGCTGCCGAGGATGCACTCACAGGAGGTGAAGCTAATGCCTAACGTAAGTTTGGAACATATCGAAAAGATATATGACGGCGGAGTTCAGGCCGTATGGGATTTCAACCTCGACATTGCGGACGGCGAATTCATAGTACTCGTCGGACCCTCGGGTTGCGGTAAATCGACTACTTTAAGAATGGTGGCAGGTCTTGAAGACATTACGAGCGGCAAGCTTGTAATTGACGGAAAAGATTGCACTCGTCTTCCTCCCAAGGACAGAGATATAGCTATGGTTTTCCAGAACTATGCTCTCTACGGACACATGACAATTTACGAAAACATGGCGTTCTCGCTTGTTCTTCGTAAAGAGAATAAAGAAGTAATACACAGAAAAGTAATGGCTGCTGCAGAGATACTCGACCTCAAAACGCAGCTCAATAAAAAACCCAAGCAGCTCTCCGGCGGTCAGCGTCAGCGTGTTGCAATGGGTCGTGCGATAGTAAGAAATCCCAAGGTTTTCCTCTTCGACGAACCTTTGTCCAACCTCGATGCGAAGTTGCGCGGTTCAATGAGACGCGAGATAATGCTTCTTCATAAAAAGCTCAATGCTACTATGATGTACGTTACTCACGATCAGACCGAAGCTCTTACCCTTGCCGACAGAATAGTCTGCATGTCAATGGGACACGTTCAGCAGATAGGCAAACCCATCGAACTTTACGAAACCCCTGCTAACACCTTCGTAGCAACGTTCATCGGTCTCCCCCCCATGAATATGTTTGAAGGAAAAGTGGAAGGCGGCAAGTTCGTCTGCGACCTGTTTGAGTACAAGCTTACTGAAGAACAGCAAGTTCTTTTGAAAGATTATGACGGTAAAGAAGTTATTCTCGGCGTAAGACCTGAAAACTTCACCATGAGCGGCAACATACCATTCACCGTAACTAACAATGAAAACCTCGGAATGAACACCCTTATACACGGAAAGATATGCGGCGTAAAACAGGTTGTTTATAAAATTCCCAAGTGGACGGACTACAAGTACGGCGATGAAATTAAAGTTGGTTTCGACAGCGAAAAGATGCATTTCTTCGATAAAGAAACTACTAACGCTATAAGATAAGGGAGGTTTATTATGTCAGAAAACGAACAGATTGTAGCGACTAACCCTGAAGAAAATAAACCTTCAGCATTATCAAAAGTAGGCGCAGGAATAAAGGAATGGTTCCGTAAGAGGATGGTTGCCATCAAGCGCAAACCTCAGAACATAGGCTTTGTCTTCCTGTTCATAGTAACGGTGTTCAACCTTCTTTCCCTTGCAACTTATTCCGAACTGATAGTCTATTACGGCGAAGAAATCGAGTGGGTAGGTCTGATGGTATTCGTAAATACCCTTCTTTCCATACTCGTACTCGTAGCTTACCTCAACTCATTCCCCAAGCTCAAACCCATTAACAGTAAAGTCGTTGTTACAATGGAAGAGTCGGGAGTAAAGATGCATGTCAACATCATGATGCTTGCTGTAACGCTCGCCATGATAATTATAATGATTGTCTGCGAAGTGTTCTACTTCATACTTATGAAGGAAGGTTATCAGGTTAACTATATTGATAAGAATGCGAACATTCCTGAGGCTAAGAAGTTGTTTGAATCTTCGTTTACGCTCACTATCACCCATATCATACTGCTTGGCATTTCGTTGGTACTCATCCTTACGATGCCTCTCTACAGAAAGTTGATAATGAAGGTAGATACGAGCATCAAGCTGGAATCCGCAACGGAAAACATGCAGCAAATCGATCTGCAGGATTAATTCAAGTTTATTTATAATTGAAAATAACCGGCAATTATGAATTGTCGGTTATTTAACTAAAAAGGTAAAATGTCAAAAAAGAAAAAGAAAAACAAGGAAACAACAATCGAAAATTATTACGACCTCAAAGTCGATAAAGTCGATGAACTTGTTTATATTTTAAAAAACGATCAGGCGCCCGACGACGGCAAAAAGGTTTCCTATGACGTCAAGGATTGCATAGGAAGCGAAGCTGCCGGGCAGGGCGAGGAGAAGGAATATGCCTCCAAATCATCCGGAGGCAAGCAATTTGACCCTTACAAGCTCGACAGACTTTCAAGAGTGCCCACATGGATTAAAGCACTCGTGATAAAATTCTGGTTTGCGGGCATGGTGTGTTACATCATCGGCATGGGTTTAGGTTCGATAATCACAAACGATGAGAACAGAATTATTCTGACGGGCGTAGTTCTCGGCATAGTTGTTGACGTTCTCGTAAATCCCGCCATGCGTTATTTCCAGTCCAGCGACAATGAATACGACGCATATATGATGTTCCCGTTCCCGTTTAAAAAATACTGGACTTTTCTTACAAACGTAATCTATTACGTGGCGGTATCGTTCGTCGTTACCTACATGTATCAAGGAATTAATTTTCTTATAGACGTTATAAACGGAACTGCAGCGTCGAGTAACATCAACGTCGGCGTCGAGCCGCTTTTGTACGGCGTGTTCACTGTAATAGCCGATATGGCGTTTATAGGCATAAAAGATTTAATCGTTTATCTCGTTAAAAAGAAAAAAGCCAAAAAGGCGGAGGAAAACAATTATGTTTAAATTGCTGTTCGTATCTGGCACGTCCGCGTGCTTTGAACTCGATAACAAGGTGCCTTATTACAGCCCCGAAAAATATACCGTTACACTGAACGGCAAAGCGGTTGAAGAAAAAGATACCAACGTCTTTTCGCTCTTCAATCTCACGCCCGACACCGAATATACCATAGCCGTATCCTCGGACAAATCGTCTTTGACTTTCAGAACTCTTAAGGAAAGCGGCACGGTCAACGTAAAAGATTTGGGTGCAAAGGGCGACGGCAAAACGGACGATACTTACTACGTCCAGATGGCTATCGACAGCTGCCCCAAGGGCGGCAGGGTGATAGTGCCCGAGGGTAGCTACTATATAAGACCCATAGTGCTTGCGAGCGACATAACGGTCGAACTGTGCAAGGGCGCAGAGCTTTTGGGCGACATAGTAGAGGAACATTATCCCTACGTTCCCGCAAAAATCGAACACGACGACGGCACGGAAGAAATTCTGGCAACTTGGGAAGGCAATCCTCATCCCTGTCATCAGTCGTTCGTTTCGGCATACAAACAGCGCAACATAATGATTGTCGGCGAAGGCACGATAAACGGCAACGCAGACAAATCCACATGGTGGGACAGACCCAAGGGAAGAGAGGTCGCCCGCCCCAGACTTGTAACTTTGAATAAGTGCGAAAACGTATTCTTCCACGGCGTAACCTGCAAAAATTCGGCGGCGTGGAACCTGCATCCCTTCTTCTCAAAGAATTTAGGCTTCTTCGACCTGCGCGTTCAGAACCCCTATACGGGACCCAACACCGACGGTCTTGACCCCGAAAGCTGCGACAAAGTGGATATTGTCGGCTGCGTGTTCTCCGTAGGCGACGACTGCGTAGCGGTAAAGGCAGGCAAGATTTACATGGGTTCAAAGTATAAGACGCCCGCAAGCCGCCACACGATACGCAACGACCTCTTCCAGGACGGACACGGCGCAATCGTTCTTGGCAGCGAAATTTCGGGCGGCGTCAGAGATTTAACCGTTTGCCAGTGCCTGTTCAGACATACCGACAGAGGTCTGCGCATAAAGTCCAGAAGGGGCAGAGGCAAGGATTCCATAATCGACGGCGTACTCTTTGAAAATATAAAGATGGAAAATGTTATAACGCCCCTCGTACTCAACATGTACTATTTCTGCGATCCCGACGGACATACCGAATACGTCTGGTCGCGCGAAAAGCATCCCGTTGGCGACGATACGCCTTATATGGGCAAGTTCACTTTCAAGGACATCGAATGCACCGATTGCGAGTGCATGTGCGCTTATTTCGACGGTCTTGTTGAACAGCCAGTAAAGGAAATCACGCTCGAAAACGTTTCTTTCTCCTTCAAGAAGGACGCAAAGCCCTTCAAACCCGCAATGCTCGAGTTTGTGCGCGAATACTGCAAGGAAGGGCTTTATATCGACAACGTAGAAAAAGTTACACTCAGAAACGTCAAGTTCGAGGGCGTGGAAGGACCTGAAATAATCAACAAGAATTGCGGTAAACTCATAGTCGAATAAAATTTCGGAGGCAATATGGATTACAGCATAATTGATAAGTATATCGACAGACTTATAGAAGATACCAAACCCGAAGCTCCCATTTGGAACATAGAAAATATCAGGCACGGCAAAGCTCCCGCATGGAACTATATCGACGGCTGCATGATGACTTCGCTGTATACCATCTATAAGCTGACTGGCGACAAGAAATATCTCGATTTCATCGATAAATTTGTCGATTACTATGTGTTCGAGGACGGCTCGATACGCGGCTATGACCTTGAAACTTACAACCTGGACAACCTCAACGAGGGCAGAATTCTCTTCGACTTGTACGCCGAAACGGGCAAGGAAAAGTATAACAAGGCGATAGAACTCCTTCACAGACAGATATGCGGTCAGCCGAGAATAGCCATAGGCAACTTCTGGCACAAAAAAATTTATCCCGACCAGGTATGGCTGGACGGACTTTATATGGCGCAGGTATTCTACTGCCGCTATATAGGCGAGAGAGGCGATGGCGACTATTCCGACCTAGTAAGGCAGTTTACAAACGTATATGAGAACATGTACGACGGCACGAAGAGGCTGTATTATCACGGCTGGGACTACTCGAAAAAGGCTTTCTGGGCGGATAAAAAGACGGGGCTCAGCAAGTCGTTCTGGCTGCGCGCCGACGGCTGGTATACCGTAGGACTCGTCGACGCGATAGGCTATATCAAATCGCCCGCCGCAAAGGAAGCGCTCACGCGCATTTTCCGCACGACGATAGAGGGGCTTGAACAGTACATCGACCGCGACGGACACATGTTCTATCAGGTTATAGATAAAATGGGTGCAGATGGCAACTACCTCGAAACGTCAGGCTCTGCAATGATTGCGTATGCGATGATGAAGGGCGCAAGGCTGGGACTTGTGGACGAGCGTTTTGCCGCCATAGGCAAGAGCATTTTCGACGGAATATGCTCGCGCTATCTCACCGAGAGCGACGGCAAATTAAATCTGGGCGGCATCTGCCTTGTGGCAGGTCTCGGACCTGAAAACAACCGCCGCCGCGACGGTACGTTTGAATACTACATTTCCGAACCCGTCGTCGAAAACGACGCCAAGGGTACGGGACCGTTCGTCATGGCATATACCGAGGTCAAACAGCAGAAAGTTTAAAAAAATAAGGCAAAAATGTGCTAAAAAAGCCCCGCTGAACTTTAAGTTCAGCGGGGCTTTTGCATTCGATTAATTCAGGCGAGAAACAGCCTGCCCGTAACGAGGAGATACAGGATGTCGAGCAAACACAGTATCCAGCCCCAGCCGATAAAGAGGAAGAGCAGAAATACTATGAGGTGCAGCGGACTGCGCGTGCGCAAAAGTACGCCCAGCCTTACGAGGCATTCACAGCACCATCCGATTACGGGAATTATCAAAAGCAGCACCTGCACGGCGCGGCTTTGCGAGTAAAACCATCTGTCGAAGTCCAAAATTTACCTCTTTTAAAGTATTTGCCTTTGCGGCAAACGCGATTACTGCAGAAGAAGTTTCTTGAAAAGAAGTACCCAGATGAGGTCAATCCAGCCGAATATAATACCGAATACGGTAACGAGGATACTTACAATAAGTCTTATAAGACCGCCTTTTTTGAGGAATGTCGACCATCTTACAAAGATTTCCACAATCCAGTTAACGCCGGGGATGAGCAGCAGGATTATCTGAACCAAGCGGCTCTGTCTGTTGAACCAAGTCATTTTCACGTCTCCTTATTTTTATAAATTGAAAGAAACGAATTCTGCGGTTTGCCGCGCACATTACATAATATTCGCGGCAGGCAGAAAACATTCTTACGTAAACATTATATCACACATTTGCATGATGTCAAAGTTTTTATAAAAATTTATGTAAGTTAGTTTATTTTGTCAAAGGTCGGCATTCGCCCAGGCAATTTCCTTCAAAATCTTTAAAGGTGAAAAGTCCGTCTTCAAAGAGAATATATCCGTGTGCGCTGCCTTCTTTGGGCAGGGATATAGAGCCGGGATTGAGGTGCAGATAGCCGTCGCCTTCTACGGCGTTTAAGGGAACGTGAGTGTGTCCCGTAAGGTAAACTTCGCCGCGCGAAAGGGCGGGTACGGGTCTGTGTCCGTGCGATAAGTGCAATGTTATGCCGTCGGCAAATACGCAGGCATAGTCGGAAGACACGTTGAAGGGCAGCACCATCTGGTCGACTTCGCTGTCGCAGTTGCCCCTTACGCATATAATTTTGTCCGAGAAGGGGGTAAGAAGGGAAACTACTTCCTTGGGCGCATATCCGTCGGGCAGAGGATTTCTCGGTCCGTGGTAGAGTATGTCGCCGAGCAGCAGAAGTCTGTCTGCCTTTTCGTCTTCAAATGCCTTTACCAGCTTTTCGCACCAGAATGCAGAGCCGTGTATGTCGGAAGCTATTATAAATTTCATTTTAAAATTTCTCCTAATTTTTTAATTACGCCGTATTGCGCGTTGGAAGGTATCTCTTCGCCTATTTTCTGTTTGAGGAGGGGAAACGCGTTGGCGGTTACGTAAGCCTTTCCAGCGGCGCACAGCATCTCGTAATCGTTCATGTGGTCGCCGAAAGCAACGCTCTCATCCCTATCGATGCCGAAGTAGTGTAAAAGTGCATTAAACGCCCTGCCTTTGTTGGCGCAGGGGGCGGAAACGTCCAGCCAGTCGTAGCCCGAAATCATCGTGCGCAAACCTTTTATGAGGGGCGGGAGAATTATTCCGCCGTGTTCGGCGCACGGTTTGCTGTCCCAAACGGAAATTTTCATCACCTGCTCGTTTTGCGCAACTTTGAAAAGGTCGTCAACTTTTTTTGCGGAAGAATAGGAGCGCAACAGCGTTTGGACAAACTGCGGATAGTCGCTGCTGTAATATGCGCAGTCCGCGCACGAGAGCAGGGGATATAATCCTTGCTGTTCATTTATAATTCCCAGGGCGTATGTAACGCCTTCGGCGGGGGTGGGGTCGGTAAAAATAATTTTTCCGTCTGCCCAGGCTATGCCGCCGTTTTCGGCTATAATTGCAATTTTGTCCAGAACGGGAGTGAACAACTTTTTGAGGTTGGTCAGCTGTCTGCCGCTTGCGGGCGCAAACACCATGCCGCGCTCTTTCATTGTCGCGATATATCCGAATGTCTCGGGCGGAATTATCTTGTCGGGCGGCAGGAGAGTTCCGTCCAGGTCGCTTGCAATAAATTTAATCATGCTTAAATTTTATCATAACGCCGCAATTTAGGCAAGCGGACCGAACAGCCTGAACGCCTTTGCCGCCCATCTTTTTGGCTTTACATTGAAAGGCGAAGAAAGCCGCAGACACTCTGTGAAGTCGGCAGCGACGTCGCGCGTTATGCCGCCTTTGAACAGCGCGCCGCATTCGCTGTTCAGCCACATAGAGCGGAAATCAAGGTTATAGCTTCCCAAAAAGCAGTCGTCGTCGCATATCACCGCCTTTGCGTGCATGAACCCGGGGGTGTAAACGTATATGTCCGCGCCGCGCTCTTTAAGTCGCGCGGCGCAGTCGCACGTCAGCGCGTAAGCCGCCTTTTTGTCGGGTACGGCGGGTATTATAATCTTTACGTCCGCGCCGCGCCTTACGGCGTCTTCAAAGGCTGCAAAAAGCCGTTCGTCGAGGCATAGGTAGGGGGTAAACGCCCAAACGCGCCTTTCTGCGGCATAAATTGCGCGCGCAATCGCCGCGCTTCCCCGCCCCGTATGCTCGGGCGGACAGTCGCATGCCGGAATAATTATATCTCCCGCGCTCGGCGGAAGAACGCACTCTCTGTCACCCTCCCAGCACGATAAAAACAGCTCGTTGAAAAAGGTTGCCGCGCTTCCGTCCGTGCGGAAGGCGCAGTCCTTCCACTTGCCGTGGGGACGGGTGATGTCGGCATATTCGTCGGCTATGTTTATTCCGCCCGAAAAAGCTATAGCGCCGTCTATTACGGCAATTTTTTTGTGGTCGCGGTAGTTGAGCCTTGACAGGGGCGGGGGAAACAGTCCGTTAAAAATTTTAATGCCCGCGCCCGCCCTGCGCAGCGCTTTGAACTTTTTTTTTGGCAGCCTGAGCGCGCAGCCCAGCGCGTCGGCAATAATTTTTACTTCGACGCCCCGCTTCAGAGCGTCGGTCAGCAGGGTATACAGCCTGCCGAAAACCTGTCCGTCGGAAAAGATGTAAAATTCAAGGTAAACGCTCTCTTTCGCACCCTCCACGGCGGCGAAAAGGTCGTCGAAAAACTCGCTTCCGTCGGGATAATATCGGCAGTTGCCTCGCGCTTGCCCGCTCACTTCAAGGTGTCCCCAGTCGGGATTTTTTCTGAGGGCGGAGGCAAAATAGAGCGCCGCGCCAACGAGGGGCAGGGCGGCTATTAAAAACAGCCTGCCGCAGCGGTATTCGGCGGGATGATTACTGCTCACCGCCCTCAGCGCAGCAGCGGAGGAGAGTATGAAAGTGCCTGCCGCCGCCGCGCCCACAGAAAGCACGGAGGGCAGATATATGCAAAGAAGTATAATGCCCGCAATATATGCCGCGAGCAATAAAAAGCTGATGAACAGACGGGAAAAAACAAAACTGAAAAAACCGCGCATAACCTTAAGGTCTGCGCGGCTGAAAGCGTTTATATGTCAGAGAATTAGTTTGAAGACGGTCATTTTGCTATCGTGCGACACGTCTGCAAGTTTTGCCGAAAGCACGGCTTCGGCGTCGAAGTCGGAAAGTATTTCCTTGTCTAAAACGTCGAGGTCTATAGCGCCGTGAAGTATCATGTTTATAGCCGACTCGGTGTAGCAGTATCCGTCGGTTACGGTAAACACGCGGATGTTGTGCCTGAAAAGGGGTATGGAGTCGAGCTTGAAGCGCAGCGACGACATTCCCTCTAAAACGAGCGTCTTGTCTCTCGCCAGCACGCGGGAGGCTATGTCGGGATTGATTTTGGAGCAGGAAATATAGATTGCGGCGTCGCAATTTATACCGCTCGTCGCTTCGGCTATGTTGGCGTCCAGATCGTCGTCGTAAAGAATGGAATAGAACACGCCCGATTTTCTCAGCCTTTCCAGACCTTCGGGGTTGTCGTCGATGACGACGGGTACGAGCTTATGGTACATCGCCACCTGAGCGAGAATGTATGCCATCGTGTTTCCGCCGACGATTGCCACTCTGCTGCCCGCAGACAGATTTAATTTATCGTAAATATTTTCCGCAAAAGCAACATGTTCTATGCAAAGCGCCTGCAAATCGTCTATTTCGTCGGGCAAAACGGCAACTCTTCTGTAATCGCACACGACGAAATCGCGCAAAAAGCCGTCGAAGTCCAGCCCCGCAATCTGAACGTGTTCGCATTCTTCGAAGTCGCCGCGCTTGCAGTGCATGCACTTACCGCACGGACGTGTGCCTTCGATAAATACGCGCGCGCCCTTTTCGATGCCGTAAACCTTGTCCCCGCACTCGGTAACAATGCCCACGGCAAATCTTCCTACCGTCTTGGGATAGGCGACGGGCAGCTCGCCCGCATAGCATAAAGCGTCGTAATTGCTGGCTAAAACATAGCTTACTTTAACTTTAACTTGGTCGGGAAGAAGGGTAAGTTCGCTCTGCGGCTTTCTCACCAACATCTTGGGACCGGCTAAAATCCAATTATCCATACACGCATATTATACGCCAAGCGGGCGAGTAAATCAACCCATTTGCCCGAAAAAGCTCAAAATTACTTAATTTGAGTGGCTAATGTAAAAAATTTTATTTGAAGCGGAAAATTAATTGACTTGAAGAATTTTTTTATATATAATAGTTTAGCATTACAAGAAATAACAGCGAGGTGAGATAAATGAAGCCCGAAATACATCCCGATTATCATGAAGTGACGGTTGTATGCGCTTGCGGCGCAACGTTCAAAACTGGCACCACGAAGAAAGGTGATACGCTCAAGGTAGATATTTGCAGCAAGTGCCATCCCTTCTTTACCGGCAAGCAGAAGCTCGTGGACACCGGCGGTCGTGTAGACAAGTTTAAGAAAAGATACAATATTTAACAAAAAACCTCGGCTTCAAACTTCATTTGAAGCCCTTTTTTGTATACGCGCGCATGCGCCCGCATGATGCGCGACGTAATGAATATAATATAAAAGAAAATGTCGGATAAAGCTAAAAAGTGTAAATTGAATACTACTTCCGTGGGTGGTCAGGCCGTTCTGGAAGGCGTCATGATGCAGGGCAAAACGTCATACTGCACCGCCGTTCGCGATACCGAGGGTGCCGTTCAGGTCGAAAGGCTGCGCCTCAACTCCTCGCCGTCGGTTCAGAAGGCGGCAAAGATACCCTTCGTCAGGGGCGTGGTAAACATGTTTTCGTCGCTCGTGCGCGGCACGCGCGCATTGATGCGCAGCGCGCAGGTCTACGGCGAAGACGAGGAAGAGCCGGGAAGAATTCAGCGCTGGTTCGCCGAAAAATTCAAAAAGGACTTAACGCAGGTTATGTCCCTTTTTTCGGTCGTGCTGGGCGCAGTTCTCGCCGTGGTTCTGTTTATATTCCTGCCCAACCTCGCAGTAAACGGACTTTCCGAGCTTTTCCCTTCGTTTGCTGGAACGGTGTGGGAATACGTCGTGCTGGGCGCGGTCAAACTTGTAATTTTTCTCGCTTACCTCGCCCTCATACTTCTTCTTAAGGACATAAGGCGCCTTTACGCCTATCACGGCGCAGAGCATAAGACAATCAACTGCTACGAAAAAGGTCTGCCGCTCACGCCCGAAAACGTCGCTTCCTGCTCGCGCATTCACGACAGGTGCGGCACGTCCTTTCTGTTCATAGTTTTAATAATCAACATAGTAATAATTTCCCTCGTTTACTGGGCAATCGGTCTGCAGAACATTTCAAACGGCGCGCTTCGCTTCCTTGCAAGACTGGGCGTCGAAATAATTCTTCTGCCCGTAATCGCGGGCGTTGGTTACGAAGTTTTAAAACTTCTCGCAAAATTCCACGGTCCCGTGTCAAAAGTAATCAAATCGCCCGGCATGCTTCTTCAGAAAACGCTCACGACGCGCGAACCCGACCTCGAGATGATAGAGGTGGCAATCGCCGCGTTCAATGCGGCAATGGAAATGGACGCCGACCCCGAACTGCCCGAAACGCGCTTCGTTACGGGCGGAATACTTCCCGAAATGCTTGCGGAAACAAAAAAACAGTTTGCCGAAGCGCAGGTCGACGAGAGCGACGCCGAGTGGATATATTCCATAGTTCTGGGCATTAACCGCAGCGAACTGGAAAATTCTTCGCGCGTAATCAAGCCCAGCGAGGCTAAAAAGATAGACGAAATATCCAAAAAGCGTCTGGCGGGCAGACCGCTCTGGTACGTGATAGGCGACACCGAATTTTACGGCTGCACGATAAAGGTGGACGAGCGCGTGCTCATCCCCCGTCCCGAAACGGAAATTCTTGCAGAAAACGCCGTCCGCACGGTGGAAGACGGCGACAAAGTGCTAGACTTATGCACGGGCAGCGGCTGCATAGCCATCGCAATCGCAAAAAATTGCAAGGCGAAAAAAGTTCAGGTTACCGCGGCGGACGTCTCGGATGCGGCTATAATGCTGGCAAGGGAAAACGCCAACCTCAACTCTGTGGACATTGATTTTGTGCAGAGCGACATGTTTTCCAAGGTTCACGGCAGGTTCAACCTCATCGTGTGCAATCCTCCTTATATAAAGAGCGGCGATATTGCCGGGTTACAGAAGGAAGTGCGCGACTATGAACCGCGCGTTGCCCTCGACGGCGGCGAGGACGGACTTGATTTCTACCGCAGACTTTCCAAGGAAATTTCCCGCTACATCGCAAAGGGCGGCATGCTCATTCTGGAGTGCGGCGAAGGTCAGGCGGAAGATATTTTAAAAATGTTTGAAAAGCGCGATTACGCAATGGTCGTCAAGGACTATGCGGGCGTAGACAGGATACTCAAAATAGCCTTCTGACCGCGCGAAAACACGGTAAAAAGGCAGTAATTTATGGCTGACACGTTTATTTCAAAACTTCAGGATATACACCGCAAGTATCTTAATTTATCCCAAAAACTTGCAGATGCGGAAGTGATCGCCGACCCTGCCGAGTGGGCGAAACTTGCCAAAGAACAGTCGGAAGTGGAAGAGCCTGCGGTAAAATACGGCGAATACCTCGAAACCGAGCGACAGATGAACGAGGCGCAGAAAGCGGCGGAAGAGGAAACGGACGCCGAAATGAAGGCGCTTCTTTCGGACGAAGTTTATTCTTGCAGACGCAGACTGGAAGATTTGCGCGAAGAGCTTAAAATACTTCTTCTGCCCAAGGATAAAAACGACGACCGCAACTGCATCGTCGAAATCCGCGCGGGCGCGGGCGGCGAGGAGGCGGCTCTCTTTGCGGCCATGCTGTACGAAATGTATGCCCGCTATTGCGACCGCCACCGCCTTAAGGTTGAGGAAGTGGATTGCAGCCGCACCGAACTCGGCGGCATAAAGGAAGCCGTTTTAAACGTTTCGGGCAAGCAGGCTTATAAACAGCTCAAGTTCGAAAGCGGCGTTCACCGCGTGCAGCGCGTTCCCGAAACCGAATCTCAGGGCAGGGTGCATACCTCGACGGCGACGGTCGCCGTTCTTCCCGAGGCGGAGGACGTCGAAGTGGAGATAAAGCCCGAGGACATAAGGGTGGACGTCTACCGTTCGTCGGGCGCGGGCGGACAAAAGGTCAATAAGACCGAAACTGCCATAAGAATTACGCACTTTCCCACGGGAATAGTAGTAACCTGTCAGGATGAGCGCAGTCAGCTCAAAAACAAAGACAAGGCGTTCAAGGTGCTTCGCACCCGCCTTTACGATTACTATAACGGGCGCAGCCAGTCCGAACAGGACGCGCGCAGAAAGAGCCTCGTCGGCAGGGGCGACCGTTCGGAAAGAATACGCACCTACAACTTCCCTCAGGGCAGGGTCACCGACCACAGAATAGGTTTGTCGCTCTACTCTATAGATACATTTATGCTGGGCGACATGGACGAAATGGTTAACGCCCTGCAGGTTGCCGAAAGGGAAGCGTTGCTCGCGGAAGGCAACTGAGCTTTAAACTCAGGAGGGGGTAAAGAATGAAAAGAAACCAGTCGGGCGAAGATTACCTCGAGGCAATACTGCTCCTTTCAAGGGAGCTTGAATTTGTTCATCGCATAGACGTCGCGCGCAGAATGAACGTTTCTCAGCCCGCCGTTCAGAAAGCTATTAACATTCTGATAAACGGCGGATATATCCGCACGGACGGCATGCACATCTACTTTACCGAAAAGGGCAAAGAGTATGCCGAAAGCGTTTATGCCCGCCATTGCACGATACGCACATTTCTCAGTATGCACGGCGTGAGCGAGCAGACAGCCGATGCCGACGCGTGCGAAATAGAGCATGTCATATCCGAGGAAACCTTCCTCATGATGAAAAATTATATATCCGCGGCTCAGGTCGATAAAGACAGCGACTGACAAAAGAGTGCGGAAACAAAAACAGTTTATTTAAGGGCGCGGGCGCCGCAATATGCGGCGCCCGCGCCCATTTTTCTCCTGCACGGTCGCTCTCTAAAGAAAAAAATTAACCGCGGTAAAATTTTTTTGAATTATTTTATTAACCATGGTTAATTTTTGTTGACAGACGGCATAAAATATTTATATAATCATAGCGTAAAAGCGAGGCGGGCAAAAATGTCCGCCGAAAAAAACTTTACGGAGGGAAAAACATGCCTGTATGTCTGGCGCCGCTCAACGCCAAAATGAAAATCATAAAGATAACGGCGGAAGATAAGGTGCGCAAACATCTTATGGAACTCGGCATAACCGAAGGGAGCGAAATTTCGCTTATATCCTCTTCGGTCAACGGAATAATAGTAACGGTAAAGGAAGGCAGACTGTGCCTCGACGGCGCGCTAGCGCGCAGAATACTCGTGGCGTAAGCGCAATCAACTTTCCGAAATTGCCGCGCAGAGCGTTTTTTGCGCAGACGGGCGCAAAATTCCCGCGGCATAATGGCGAGGAACGCCCGCCGCAGTAAAAAACGTATCGGTTTGCCTTAAGCAAAAGCTTTTGCGGGCGCGGGCGGTCGTGAAATATAAAACCTGGCGGTCGGAAGACTTTAAAATCGGGAAAATATAAGGAGAATAGCAAAATGATTAAATTATTGAGCGATTTTGCCATAGGCGAAAGGGGCAGAATTGTAAAGGTAAGCGGACAGGGCGCGTTGAGGCGCAGGCTGTTCGACATGGGCGTAACGCCCGCGGCGGAGGTAACGCTGCGCAAAAAAGCGCCCCTCGGCGACCCCGTCGAAGTAACGATAAGGGGATACGAACTCACTCTCCGCAAGACGGAGGCGGCATGCGTGGAGGTGGAAGTATCATGAAGACTTTTGCGCTCGCAGGCAACCCCAACTGCGGAAAGACAACCCTTTTCAACGCGCTCACAGGCTCTACGGCGCATGTCGGCAACTGGCCGGGCGTAACCGTGGATAAGCGAGAGGGCATATATAAGGGAGGAAGCGAAAAGGTTGCAATAATCGACCTTCCCGGCATCTATTCGCTTTCGCCGTACACGCCCGAAGAGGTAATTTCGCGCAACTATATCCTCGACGAAAAGCCTTACGGCATCATCAATATAATCGACGCGACCAATCTCGAGCGCAACCTCTATCTGACAACGCAGCTTCTCGAGATGGACGTTCCCGTGATAATCGCGCTCAACATGATGGACGAAGTTGAAAAAGTCGGCGACAAAATAGACGTATCCGCGCTCGAAAAGGCGACAGGCGTACCCGTTGTAGCCATTTCCGCTTTGAGGAAAAAAGGTATAAGCGAGCTTATGGACAGGGCGCTCGCCATGAAGGGCGAACGCGCCGGCGCGACCGTGCTCGAGGGCGGACTTTCTTCAAAAATCGGGCGGGCGAAGCAGTTTTTTGAGGGCGCGGGAGTATCTTCGCCATTGTTTCACGCCGTCAAGATGCTCGAAGGCGACGAAATCGAGTTGAAGCACGACGGCGCGCAGGAACTGTTCGTCGAAATTTCCGCAGGGCAGGACATGGAAGCGATTATCGCGGATATGCGCTACAGATATATTTCCGAACACTTCTCGTCCGTAAAGTTAAAGAGCGGCAGGGACGCGCTGACAAAGTCGGACAGGGCGGATAAGGTGCTCACACATAAAATATGGGGATTGCCCATATTCGCCGTCATTCTGCTGGCAATTTTCCACTTGACTTTCTCGGAAGACCTCTTTTATATATCGGCGATAGCTGAAGCCTGCGGCTCGCCGCTGCCGTCGTGGGGAGATCTCGGTTTTGAAGTCATCGAAGGCACGGAAATTTACGGCAACTTCGGCATAGCTCTCGCGGCATGTTTTTACGACGGCGCGGTGTTCTCGCCGGGCATGATTTTGACAAATCTTTTCAACCTCGTTTTAAATTACGCGTCCTACGGCATAGACCTCGGCGTGCAGGCTGCAGGCAGCGCTGAGTGGGCGGCAGGACTGATTAACGACGGCATAGTAGGGGGTATAACGGCGGTTTTAGGCTTCCTTCCCCAGATACTCACGCTCTTTTTGTTCTTCTCTGTTCTCGAAGACAGCGGCTATATGGCGCGCGTGGCGTTCATTCTCGACAGAATTTTCCGCCGCTTCGGGCTTTCGGGCAGGGCGTTCATGCCCATGATTATGGGCTTCGGCTGTTCGATACCCGCAATGATAAACACGCGCACGCTCGCCGACGATGAGGAAAGGACGGCTACTATAAGGGTTATACCCTTCTTTTCGTGCGGCGCAAAGCTGCCCATTCTCACGGCGATAGCGGGCGGGTTCTGCAATCTCGTAGGCTTTTCCAACGTCGACCTCATAACTTACTCTATGTACGTTCTCGGCGTGATAACGGCGATAATCGCAGTGATTGCAATGCGCGCAACGACCATGCGCGGCGAAGTTCCGCCCTTTATCATGGAATTGCCCGCATATCATATGCCGGGGTTTGTCAATCTCATGCTTCATCTGTGGGATAAGACAAAACATTTCATCAAAAAGGCATTTACTATAATTTTCGTATCTACAATAGTAATATGGCTTCTTCAGTCCTTCCGCTGGAACTGGACATATATATCGGACGGCGACATACAAAGTTCAATGCTCGCTTCGCTCGGTCAGTTCATTCAGCCGCTGTTCACGCCGCTCGGGTTCGGCTCGCAGCTGGGCGCTTACGGCTGGGTGTTCGCGGTTGCGGCAATTACGGGACTTATCGCAAAGGAAAACGTAATCGCAACGTTTTCTGTGCTGGCGGCTATGTTCGTAGCCAACTTCGAGGGCACGGAAGAGGGCGTGGAAGAGGCGATTATAATGATTGCCAACACGGGCATATCGCCCGCCGCTCTCATAGCGTTCATAATGTTCAACGTAACCACAATTCCCTGCTTTGCGGCGGTAGCTACGGCAAAGGCGGAGCTTCCAAAGGGCAGGTTCGCGTGGACGATCGCGTTCTGGCTGGTTACAAGCTACATAGTGGGCGCGGCAATCTATACCGTGGGTTCGTGGTGGTGGACGGTCTTCATCTGGCTTGCTCTCGCGGTTGCGGCTGTAACAATCATAGTGCTTAAAAACAAGGGAATAATAAAGTTCCCTAAATTGAAAAAGAGAGGTGCTTGAATATGGGCGCATTGGAAATAATTTTAATTGTCGTCTGCTCCATCGCGGCAATAGGCGTAATCGCGTCCGCGATATACAAAAAAGTAAAGGGCATATCCTGCGGCTGCGACTGCGGTTGCGCAAATTGCCCTCACGCCTGCCCTTCGCGCAGAAAGGGCGAAGAGCGTAAATAATATTGTTTTTTCATCAACACTCCTTT
>ENA-UONV01000446-UONV01000446.1-human-gut-metagenome-genome-assembly--contig:-CS4-NODE-446-length-49246-cov-21.809213_pt1 | contig 49246 bp, 49 predicted proteins | sample MGYA00242461_ERZ724008 | MGnify/ENA metagenome assembly ERZ724008 | reverse complement strand
TCTATTTGCAGGAAGAAAATTTGGAGAAGATCATTGCGGAGATGGGGTAAAACACTCCGGAAATTCACAAATAACGTATCATCGTTACTCCGAGCGCTCTGTGATTTTGGCACCCGCTTAGGCTGCTATTAAAAAACCGAGAGCATAAGGATTTTGTGGCGAATTATCGTTAAAAATCAAGCATAAAATAAGGCTCACCGTCAATTTTGGCGGTGAGCCTTATTTGCTTGCTCATGTATGAGATGAATTGCGTTTAACACAGGGCTGCTTTCCGGAAGCATCACAGATACACCTCCGCGGTCAGGTCGGTCCACGCTGCACGGCGGAACTGGTGGGGCATCTTGTTGGCTTCCCGGTAACGCTTGGCGGTTTCAAAGTCGATGGTAAAGGTGAGAGGAGGGGCTTTTCCGACACAGCCATCAAATCGGTGCGCTCCTCTTTGGACTTCTTGCAGCCGGTGTTCAGCTTCCGGCGGTAGGAGTAATCGGCAATGGGGGTGATTACTTCAACGAATTGGTCGATCAATTCGGGAGAAAGACAGGCACCGTGCACATTGACCTTCTGAGAGAGAAAATCGTAGATCGCTTTCATGTCCGAAGAAACCGTCTGCGGTTCGGGCGCAGGGAAGAGAGCTTTCAGTTCCTGCTCCAAGCGGGCAATCTCGTCATCAGCCTGTTTGCAGAGGGCTTGATATTCTTCTCGTGGCAGTTCGCCGTCTGCACGCATGGCAGTGTAGTTCAGTTTGCGCTTTTTGATTTTTTCGATCTGACCCTGAATCGGCGCAGCAGACATTCGTGCGGCGGCTTTCCCATTCTGGCAGCTTTCAATCATCTTACAGGCACGAAGGATGGCTTTATCGACCTCCGTTCAGGTCCAGACTGTTCATCAGGGCTTCGTTGATCTGGTACATTTCGTCCGGCGTAATTTCCCGGCGTAATTTCTTTTGTTCTTCTGTGGTAAACGGCAGCAGTACTTTTGGGGATTTTTGTGGCAGTTTTACCGTGATCTCTAAAGGGCAAATGAGATGAAAATGCGCTGCATACTTGCAGATGCGCCGCAGCATCGACAAGCACTCCTGTGCCATGGTTGCCCCTAAAGCCTTTTGCTTTCCGTTGGCTGGTGTTATCACTGCCAAAAGTCCCTGCTCCAGAATTTTTTCGCTTAATGCACTCACTTTGGAATTCCTAAAAACAGGCTGGAGATAATGTTATAGAGTATACTAATAGTGCACGAAAGCTGATTCTTTTACACCCTGTCGGACAGAATACAACCATTGCTCTGAAATTTCCGAAAAAGTAATATCGGTGCTGTTCAGGTTGTAAATGCCGTACTCTGCCTTTTTGCGGGCAGAAATCTCCCGCACCTCGGCATAGGTTGCCCCATATACATAGCCCCAGCAGGGCTTTCCGTCCGCAGAACGGTCTTTGATATATCGACCCTCCAACCGTCCATCGCTTCGCTTTCGGATGTTTTCACCTCGTCTTGCCACATAAAGCCTCCTACTGACACCTTATTGACCACTAATGATTTGAAAATTGAAGTTGTGGCTGATTATCTGAACAAATTGGACAACAAATCACAAAAAGATTGACTATATCGCTAAAAATTATCCGGGGGTGGCACAAAATGATGCCGGACCCTCTTTACTCAATGGTAATTCAATGGTAAAATAGAATGGTTAAAATAACAAGATCTGTCAAACACATGGTATCTTCCATTAACCAAATGAGAGATACCCCTTTATGCGGGAAGGGGGGAACAAGGTGGTATTAGGTCTGTTTGAGCACAACGAAAAAGCATATCATACAGCAGTCCGGATGATGGAGCAGTATGGCAAGGCTACCATTGTTCATCCCACCGGTACTGGAAAAAGCTATATTGCGTTCAAGCTGATCGAGGACAACCCGGAGAAGGTCGTGATCTGGCTTTCTCCCAGTGAATATATCTTCAAAACCCAGCTGGAGAGCCTGAAAAGGAACGACCCGGATTTTTCGCTGGTAAACGTTCACTTTTACACCTACGCAAAACTGATGTGCTGTACGCGGGCACAGCTGGACGAAATAGCGGCACAGAAGCCCGCCTATATTATACTCGATGAATTCCACCGTGCCGGTGCGGAATACTGGGGCAACCGCAATGACCGTCAGTGGAACGAAGGGTATCAGGAAACAAAGCGCTACTTTGAAGCCCACGGCAACCTGAACGTCCCGACAGAATATGTGTCACCGAACGGATATAACCTTGGAAATTGGGTCAAGCGGCAGCGGTATATCCGTCATAATCCTGGAAAAACCTGCACTGTGCTGACAGAGGGGCATAATGCAAAGCTGGATGCCATCGGGATGCGGTGGGAGAAAAGCAATCCAAAGTATCTATCCGAGCAACCGATGCGAGTCGAAACAGTTGCAGCAAAAGCGGGTTGAAACAAGAAATTTATGAACAAACGCGAATTTGTGTGAGAAAAAGATGGCTACGAATACGACTGGAATAGAGAAAAAAGTTGAAATCGACCGAAAGGAAAATCTGCGCGACCATCGCCTGTACTGGATCGGGCGTCGGACGCAGGATGTGATCTTGTCGTCTCTGGCGCTGGTGGTGCTATCGCCGGTCATGCTGGTTACTGCCATCGCAATTGTGGTGGATGACCCATCGGCTGGCCCAATCTTCTCACAGGAGCGCATTGGACGCGACGGCAAACCGTTCAAGTTTTACAAATTCCGCTCGATGTGTCCAAATGCTGAAGCAAAGTTGGATGATCTGCTCGACAAGAATGAAATGGATGGCCCTGTGTTCAAAATTAAGGACGATCCGCGCATTACTCGCGTAGGCAAGTTTATCCGTAAAACCAGCATCGACGAGCTGCCCCAGTTGTGGAACATCCTGAAGGGCGATATGAGCATCGTTGGCCCCCGCCCGGCACTTCCCCGCGAGGTCGAGCAGTACGGCGACTACGAAAAGCAGCGTCTGTATGTGACCCCCGGCTTGAGCTGCTATTGGCAGATCGCCCCGCACCGCAACGACCTCTCCTTTGAGGAGTGGATGGATCTGGACGTGAAATACGTCAAGGAGAGCAGCTTCTGGGTGGATTGGAAGATTATTTTTAAAACGTTCAAGGTGTGCCTGCTGGGGCATGGGGAGTAAGAAAACTTGCTGAAGTTGCTGGGAAGCTGATTGTAAGCTCGAAAGGAATACAATTTATGGATATTAAAAAAGAATACGAACGCTGGCTGGCGAATGCCATCGCAGATGCCGATATTGTGGCAGAGTTGAAAACGTTGGACGATGCAAAAATCGAGGACGCATTCTATCGTGATCTTGCCTTTGGCACGGGCGGCCTGCGTGGTGTGATTGGCGCAGGCACCAACCGCATGAACGTTTACACGGTGGCAAAGGCCTCTCAGGGCTTGGCTGACTATCTGAAGAAGAACTATGCCGAGCCGTCCGTGGCCATCGGTTACGACAGCCGCCTCAAGAGCGATGTGTTTGCAAAAGTTGCCGCCGGGGTATTTGCGGCAAATGGCGTCAAGGTCAACATCTGGCCTGTTCTGATGCCTGTCCCTACCGTGTCTTTTGCGACCTGCTATCTGCACACCTCCGCAGGTGTCATGGTGACGGCTTCCCACAATCCCAGCAAGTACAACGGCTATAAGGTCTACGGTGCAGATGGCTGCCAGATCACCACCGAGGCTGCTGCGGAGATCCTTGCCGAGATCGAGAAGTTGGACATCTTTGCAGACGTCAAGACCGGCGATTTTGAAGCAGGTGTGGCAAATGGCAGTATCCAGTACATCCCGGACGAGGTCTATACCGCATTCGTTGAGCAGGTCAAGAGCCAGTCTGTTCTGTTTGGCGAAGAAGTCAACAAGAACGTAGCCATTGTGTATAGCCCGCTGAACGGCACCGGTCTGAAGCCTGTGACCCGCACCCTGAAAGAGATGGGCTATACCAACATCACCGTGGTCAAAGAGCAGGAGCAGCCGGACGGCAACTTCCCGACCTGCCCGTACCCCAACCCGGAAATCAAGGAAGCCATGGCGCTGGGCATGGAGTATGCCAAGAAGTGCAACGCCGATTTGCTGCTGGCAACCGACCCCGACTGCGACCGTGTGGGTATCGCTGTCAAGAACAAGGCAGGCGAGTATGAGCTGCTGACCGGCAACCAGACCGGTATGCTGCTGCTGGATTATATTTGCAGCCAGCGTATGAAGCATTGCAAGATGCCTGCTGACCCGGTCATGGTCAAGACCATCGTCACCATGGACATGGGCGAGCAGATTGCTACCCATTACGGCCTGCGTACCATCAACGTACTGACCGGCTTCAAGTTTATCGGTGAGCAGATCGGTAAGCTGGAAAAGCAGGGCAAGGCAGACAGCTATGTGTTCGGCTTTGAGGAAAGCTATGGCTATCTGACCGGCTCCTACGTCCGCGACAAGGACGGTGTGGACGGTGCTTACATGATCTGCGAGATGTTCAGCTACTATGCAACCAAGGGTATCAGCCTGCTGGACAAGCTGGACGAACTGTACAAAATCTATGGTTACTGCCTGAACACGCTGCACAGCTATGAGTTCGATGGCAGCGTCGGTTTTGCCAAGATGCAGAACATTATGCAGGCGTTCCGGGGCGACATCAAGGAGTTCGGCGGCAAGAAGGTCGTGAAGCTGCTGGATTACGCTCCGGGTCTGGATGGTCTGCCCAAGTCCGATGTGCTCAAGTTCCTGCTGGAAGATAATTGCTCCATTGTGGTGCGTCCTTCCGGTACCGAGCCAAAGCTCAAGACTTATATCTCTGTCAGCGCAGAAAACAAGAAAGCTGCTGAGAAGGTTGAGGAAGAAATCCGCAAGAGTGCGGAAGAGTACCTGAAGTAAGGAGTAGAGGAGAAAAACAATGAATATTATTTTGCTTTCTGGTGGTTCGGGTAAGCGTCTTTGGCCTCTTTCCAACGATGTGCGTAGCAAGCAGTTTATCAAGCTGTTCAAGAATAATGATGAGTACGAGTCTATGGTGCAGCGTGTCTATCGTCAGATCACCACGGTAGATGCAGATGCCAGGATTACCATTGCAACCAGCAAATCGCAGGCAAGTGCTATCAAGAATCAGCTGGGCGAAAAGGCATCTATTTGTGTAGAGCCCTGCCGCCGTGATACCTTCCCGGCCATCGCACTAGCTGCTACCTATCTGCACGACGAACTGGGTGTGGCAGAAAATGAAGCTATTGTTGTCTGCCCGGTCGACCCCTATGTGGATAGCACTTATTACGAAGCCGTCAAAAACCTGCAGGAACTGGCAGAGCAGGGTGGAGCAAATCTGACCCTGATGGGCATTGAACCGACTTATCCTAGCGAGAAGTATGGTTACATTATCCCCGAAAGCGGCGAAAACGTCAGCAAGGTCAAGGAGTTCAAGGAAAAGCCAGATGTGGAAACGGCCAAGAAATATCTGGCACAGAGCGCATTGTGGAATGCGGGTATCTTTGCATTCAAACTTGGCTATCTGCTGAACAAAGCACACAGTATGATCGATTTTGAGGATTATCGTGACCTGTTCAACAAGTACGATACCCTGACTAAAATTAGCTTTGACTATGCTGTGGTCGAGAAAGAATCAAGCATTCAGGTTCTGCGGTATAGCGGTGACTGGAAGGACGTTGGTACATGGAACATGATGGCTGAGGTCATGGCAGACAAGACCAAGGGCAAGGCTGTTCTGGATGAAACCTGCGAAAATACCAATGTGGTGAACGAACTGAATATCCCGATCCTTTGCATGGGCTGCAAAGATATGATTATTGCGGCCAGCGGTGATGGTATTTTGATTGCTGATAAAGAACGCAGCGGTTACATGAAGCCCTATGTAGAAAAAATCGAGACCGAGGCAATGTATGCTGAGAAGTCTTGGGGTAGTTATACGGTAATCGATGTGCAGCCCGGCTCTATGACAGTTAAGATTTCCATGAGAGCGGGTGAGCACATGACTTACCACATGCATAATTACCGTGAGGAAGTGTGGACAGTTGTTTCCGGTAAGGGCAAGGCAATCGTTGATGGCATGGAGCAAGTTCTGCGTACTGGCGATGTGATCACCATTGCAGCAGGATGCAAGCACACGGTTGAGGCTATTACTGCATTGGATATGATCGAAGTTCAGTTGGGCGATGAGATTAGTGTTGCAGATAAGATTAAATTCCCCATGGTGTAAGAACTAAGGGGTGATGGCTATGGAAATCATGAAATTGATTCCGACTGGAAAGGACTATCTGTGGGGCGGCACTCGACTCCGGGAAGAATACGGAAAGCAAATCGATTTGACCCCGTTGGCAGAGACATGGGAATGCTCTGTACATCCGGATGGCCCCAGTTATGTGGCGAATGGAATCTATAAGGGACAAACGCTGGCAGAGGTGCTGAGTGCTCACCCAGAATATCTTGGTACAAAGGTAGAAAACGGAGAACTGCCTGTATTGGTGAAATTTATCGATGCAAAGAAAGATTTGTCTGTTCAGGTTCATCCCGACGATGCATATGCACGGGAGCACGAAGGCGACAACGGTAAGACCGAGATGTGGTACGTTGTGGACGCTGACGAAGATGCACATTTAATTTACGGCTTTCAGCACAAGGTGACCGAGGAAATACTTCGGAAAGCTGTTGAAACTGGAACGTTGGATAAGCATCTGCAAAAAGTTGAGGTTCACAAGGGTGATACCTATTTTGTCCCGGCGGGAACCGTACATGGCATTGGAAAAGGCATTCTGGTGGCTGAAATTCAGGAAAGCTCTAATGTGACCTATCGTGTCTATGATTATGACCGTGTGGATAAGAACGGAAAAAAGCGTGAACTACATTTTGATAAGGCTGTTCAGGTTATGGATATGAATGTTGAACCAGATGTGAGCCAGAAACCGCGTATTGTGAAGTATTATCCGGGGTGTTCCAGAGAGTTGCTCTGCCGCTGCAAATACTTTGAAACGGAGCGAATTCAGGTCACAAAGGGCTTTGCCTTTTCTGTGATGGATACTTCTTTTCAGGTGCTGATGTGCCTGAACGGTTACGGTGAAGTGCAGACGATGGATGCAGAGCAGAAACCGATGCGATTTAGCAAGGGCGAAACGCTGTTTCTGCCGGCAGGACTGGGAAGATGCTTAGTGGTTGGAGATACCGAATTGATTAAGGTTCGGTGCTAAAAAGTTGTTTGGATGGAATTATGTACGTGAAAAATATTGAACTAGCAGAACAAATTGATGGTGCGGAAGTGCTTCCAGCAGAAAATTTTAAAACGAAAATTTATCATTTTATAAAAAGATCTTTTGACATAGCAGCTTCATTGATTGCACTAATAGTACTTTCTCCTTTGATGTTGGTCCTTGCAATTCTAGTTTATAAGGATGATCCGGGAAAAGTCTTTTATGGGCATCTTCGCATAGGAAAAAATGGAAAGCCATTTAAAATGTGGAAATTCCGCAGCATGTATATGAATGCGGATAAGATGATTGACCAGCTTACACCTGAACAGAAAAGACAATATTACACCGAATATAAGATTGATCACGATCCTCGTATTACGAAAATTGGAAACTTTCTTCGAAAGACGAGTTTGGATGAATTGCCACAATTGTTTAACGTGCTGTGTGATGATATGAGCTTAGTAGGCCCTCGCCCGTTGATTGAATCCGAGATTCAGACCTACTATGAGGATATGCACGATAGGTTGTTGTCTGTAAAACCGGGAGTGACCGGTTATTGGCAGGCATATGCACGAAATAATGCAACATACCAGAGCGGTGAACGTCAGAAGATGGAAATGTATTATGTTTATAATGCATCGCTTTGGCTGGATATCAAGATTCTGTTTAAGACAGTTGGGTCTGTTTTGAAAAAACAGGGGGCACAGTAAGGAGCTGCAATGAAAAAGGTTTTACAAATTCCAAACTATCAGTATCCCCATATTGGTGGAATTGAACAAGTTGCAAGAGATATTGCGGATTCGCTGCTTGACGACAAGGAAATCGAGCAGAAGATGATCTGTTTTAACGAAGATGCGCAAGCAAGTAATTATGTCTGTCACCGCAAAGAAACGGTCCACGATTCTGTCGATGGTGTGGAAGTAATTCGGTGCGGCTGTTTTGCGAAGGTAGCATCGCAATCACTGTCAATCACTTATCCGCGTGAATTGAAAAAAGTACTTCAGGATTTCAATCCGGACATCGTAATATTGCACTATCCAAATCCTTTTGTTTCGAGCTTCCTCCTGCCGATGCTTCCCCCAAAAACGAAGTTTGTTCTTTATTGGCATTTGGACATCACAAAGCAAAAAGTGCTCGGGAAATTATTCCATGCGCAGACTTTGCACTTGCTGGAACGTGCAGATAAAGTGATTGCAACCAGCCCGAACTATGTGGACGGAAGCCCTTACCTGAGCAAGTATCGTACAAAGTGCGAAGTTATTCCAAACTGCATTCGTCCGGAACGGCTGACTCCCAATGCGGCAGTTTACCAAAAGGCAGATCAGATCCGAAAAGAAAATGAGGGAAGGATTCTTTGCTTTGGCGTAGGAAGGCATGTTCCGTATAAGGGCTTTACCTATCTTGTAAAGGCAAGCAAGCTTCTGGATGACCGATTCCATATCTGCATTGGTGGAAAAGGTGAGCTGACGGATTCCTTGAGAGAAGAAGCGAAAAATGACCCCAAAATACAGTTTCTTGGGCGCATTAGCGATGAAGATATGATTGCCTATTATTTGGCATGTGATATCTTCTGCTTCCCGTCCATTACCAAAAACGAAGCATTTGGCATTGCCCTTGCAGAGGGTATGTATTTTGCCAAGCCAGCAGTCACCTTTACAATTCCAGGCAGCGGAGTGAACTATGTCAATCTGGCTGGCGTAACGGGTATCGAGTGCTCGAATGGAGATGTACAGGCTTATGCGGATGCATTGACAAAGCTTGCGAATGATCCAGAACTACGAGAGAAATATGGCAAAGCAGCAAAGCGGAGAGTGGAAGAACATTTTATGTATGATGGACTGAAACGTGCCATTTGGGATCTGATTGCGGAAATGTAATGTAGGAGGAATATGGAAGCCTATGTAATAGATGGGTCATTTTTGACCCAGAAAATCACTGGAATCCAGCGGTATGCGTATGAGATTACGATGGAACTTGATAAGATCGTTCTGAAAAATACATTAGAAATTCTGGTTCCGGAGAGTTTTGAAAATATACCGGATTTAAAAAATATCAAAGTTGTGAGATACGGAAAAAAACATGGAGTGCTTTGGCAACAGATTGATTTTGTACGCTATGTGCGAATGCACAAAATGCAATGTATTTGCTTTACGAACATTCTGCCGTTGTTTTACCCGCATGGGATTATCACGATTCACGATGTAAGTTATAAGGCAAACCCGCAATTCTTTACTTCAAAGAGGGACCGTATTTCCGCTCTGTGGCATCGTTTGAATTATTGGTGCGCAGCACATTCCTCTATGAAAATTGTGACTGTATCTGAATTTTCAAAATCGGAAATAATCAAATATTACAAAATTGCCTCAGAGCGAATCACCGTTATTTACAATGCATGGCAACATATGAACCGAATCAAGGCGGCTTCGGATACATTTGAGCGCTACCCGCAGCTTGCAAAAGGTTCTTACTATTTTTCGATGTCAACCCTTGCAGCGAACAAGAATTTCAAATGGATTTTATACGCCGCTAAGAATAATCCAGATGAACAGTTTGCAATCGCCGGAGGCGGAAAACTGAAAGGTGCTGCTGAAGTAGCGGGTTTTGCAGAGCTCCCGAATATCAGTTTTTTGGGATATGTCAGCGATGAAGATGCTAAAACATTGATGGCAAACTGCAAGGCTTTTCTGTTTCCGACTTTGTATGAGGGATTTGGCATTCCACCACTGGAAGCAATTGCTTGCGGTGCGCCAAGAATTATTGTATCGGATACACCATGTGTACACGAGATTTATGGAGATAACGCAGAGTATATTGACCAGACAGACTATAAGAATGCAAAGATTACAGAAAGTAAAATATGTGTTTCTGCAGAAATATTGGAGAAATATAGTTGGAAAAAGTCTGCCGAAAAATTACTAGAGAAATTATAAAATCATATGGGTAAAAATAAAAAACTTATTAAAACCTGCACTACGCTCGCAATATTTACGTCCTCTTTCGATATTTTTGCAATAGTTAATATTGGTGGATTTAACTTTAGATTTTGTCAGTTGATTATTTTGCCAGTCATTACACTTTATTTAATGAATGTAATGGCATCAAGGCGTTTCATTGAGCCAAAAGGGTTTCGATATTTACTTATTTGGATTGTTTTGCAGCTTGTATTTTGCTTCCGGTCCCCAAGTTTGAAAAATGCATTTGGATACTTTATATGGTTGATTTTTAACGGTATAACGGTTCTGTCTACGTGCTATTTTTGTGAAAAGGCATATTCAAGAAAATGGCTGTTGAGAACTTATTTGCATTCATTTGTGTTTATGTCTGTCGTTGGATTGATGCAACTTTTTCTTTATGCAATAGGCGTTGATTTCTATGTGGCTCAAAATTGGACTGGCCGGTTGGCACGAATTAATGGATTTTCTTATGAACCGTCTTATTATGCAACATACCTGATAATGGGTTTCGTTACTTATGCTAGTCTCCTTATTGCGAACGAGTATGTATGGATATCTAAGACGAAATTGCAACAAGGTTTTGTTTGGATAACAATCGCACTGATCTTGTCATCCTCCCGTATGGGATGGTTGATGGTAGCAGTTTTTATTGTGTATGAATTATCGTATCATTCCTTAAAAAAGGCATTGACAGGTGGGCGTATAAAAAAGAAAACATTCTCTTTTATAGCTTTAGCATTGCTTGTAGTGGCTTTTGCTGCTTTCGCCGTAGTGTACATTTTAAAGTTGGATCTTTCAATGTTTACCGCCGGGTTAGGAATTGGCGGTGGCTCTACGCATTCATCAGGACCAAGAATTGAAGGATTAACAAAATGTATTGAGATTTTCAAAAAAAGTCCTATTTGGGGATATAGTCTTGGTGGGGTAGACCCGATGATTGCTAGGTACGATGGAGAAGTATATTCAACACTACACAATGGCGCGGCGATGAGTGTGGTTGGCGAAATTCTAGTTGCAAGTGGTGTCATCGGGCTGATTCCGTTTATTTTTTATTTTTTATCGCTTCTTTTTAGAAGAACAAATTCGGCCAATATTGCATACTCGAATGTAATAAGGGCATTGAAAGTTGCAATGGTATTTGAACTGGCAATTCTTTGTTTTAATCAAAATATATTGCGCCCATATACTTGGTGGCATATTGCCATTTTAAGTGCAGAAATGAAATCTACACAAGGAGATTAAATATGTCAAAGACAAAAATAATTGCTATGTATTTGCCACAGTATCATGAGATCCCAGAAAATTCAAAATTTTGGGGAGAGGGCTTCACAGATTGGGTAAGTGTGAAAAAGGCAGAGCCCCTGTATAAAGGCCACAAGCAGCCTAAGATGCCACAAAATGGAAACTATTACGATTTGTCGAAAAAAGAAAACGTGGCATGGCAAGCGAAAATTGCAAGAAAATACGGAGTGGACGGTTTTGGGATTTATCATTATTGGTTCTCCAGCAAAAAACAGCTTCTAACAAAACCTGCTGAAATAATTTTGGAAAATAAAGATGTTGTCATTGATAGATATGAGTGAAAATATAATCTTGGATTCTATTGTAAATAATGAGTGGCATTCTATTCATGTCTGTTAATAGGAATGAGGTGATTAAATGAAAATTGGTGTTGTACTTGTAGGATATCATTCAAACGAAGAAACGATAGCAATGGCACGAAAATATCGAAATTTCGAGTCGATTTCTGAAATCGTTATCGTGAATAATGATAGTAGACAAGAGGAATGCAGAGAATTGGAAGAACTTCCAAAAGAAGGAATCAATGTGATTTTAGAAAAAGAAAATCTTGGCTATTCAAAAGGAAACAATATTGGCATTCGATGGTTACTTGATAGAGGATGCAAAGAAATTATCGTTTCAAATTCAGATGTTATTGTTACAGAAGAAACGGTTTTAACCCTAGCTCAAAAATTAGAAGAGAAAAATGAGTATGGTGCATTGGCTCCTGTTATGCTGAATATTGATAAAGATCCTGTACCATTACGATATGGAAAATTGGATTTTCACAGAGTGCTCTTCAGAATTTTTTTATCGGAAACTTCATTGGATAGAAAAAATCAGAATCGAATAGCAATTACAGACGGAATTGCTGAACAAAGTTTTTTACCAGGCAGTTTCTTCATGGTAAAGGCAGAAGCGATTGTTGAAGCGGATTTTTTTGATGAAAATATTTTTTTATATCGGGAAGAAGAGATTTTAGGAGAGCGCCTGCGGAATGTGGGATATTCTGAAGGAGTTCTAATGGAAACTAAATTTATTCATAATCATCCTTACAAATCAGAACCTGTTGCAAAAAGAATGAAACAATTAAAATGCGCATTACAATCTGAAAAATATTATTTCACAACATATTTGAAGGTGAATGGAATCCAAAGTATTTGGCTCGATTTCTTGCAGAAGAGCTTGGTTGCGTCACGTTATTTGATATGGAATATCCAATCGTAATAGTGAAAGGCAGAAGATGATGAAACTTATTGGAGTATTAAAGTTAATAGTGTTCAAAATAAAATGGAAAAAGAAAAACTTTAATAATTCGACAGTTGCAAAAAATGTATTCAATGATTTACAAGTTACGGTAGGACAATATAGTTATGGTCCTTTGAAGGTGTTAAGTGACACAGGAGATGCACGATTAGTAATTGGAAGTTTTTGCTCGATTGCGGAAAATGTTGTTTTTTTACTGGGACTTGATCATAAAACAACAAGTATATCAACATATCCATTCAGAAAATTACTAGTGAATTCGGATTATTGTGATGCTATATCAAAAGGAAATATTGTTATAGATGATGATGTTTGGCTTGGTTACGGTGCAACTATTATGTCGGGGATTCATATCGGGCAAGGGGCGGTGGTTGCGGCAGGTGCAGTAGTAACAAAGGATGTGCCGCCGTATGCAATTGTTGGTGGTGTTCCAGCAAAAGTAATTAGGTATCGTTTTGAGCCTGAAATAGTAGAAGAATTGTTGAAAATTGATTACAGTAGATTGACAGATGAAATGATTAAAGAGCATATTGATGAGTTATATACGGATTTGACGTGTGCAGAACAGTTCAAGTGGTTTCCTCGAAAGAACGAAAAGAAGTTTGATAAGGAAGTGAAATAAAATGCCCCCTGTAATTTCCCTGTGTTTACCAACAAATGGAGTCATTGAATGGGTTTTTCCAGTACTGGATAGCATTTATGATCAAGATGTGGAGAATAATTTGTTCGAAGTAATCGTAACAAATAACGGTAATAATCATCAGTTCGATATGATGATGCAGGAATATGCTGAAAAGCATGATAACCTCATCTATAAGAAAACCGGTGCATATATGTTCCATAATCAATTGGAGGCTTTAAAATTAGCGTCAGGTATTTATTTGAAGTTTGTGAATCATAGGGGAATCTTTCAGGATGACTCATTAAAGAAAATGCTCAGCATCGTTTTGGAGAACATAGATGATAAACCAGTTATTTATTTTGGAAATGGCGTTTTTAAAAATGATGAATACATTCTAAATGACTTTGATTCGTTTGTTGGGACACTGAAGCGCTATGTTTCATGGACAACTGGTGTTGGAATTTGGAAAAGTGATTACGAAAAGATTCCAGAGGATGTTCGAATTGATAAAATTTCACCCCACTCTTGTATCTTGTTATCGGAACGAAAAAAGAAAAAATACTTAATAGAAAATTTTGTGTTTTCAAAGGACATCGATACAGATGAAAGCAAGAAGGGCAAGTATGACTTGTTTAGAGCTTTTGCAGTTGAAGAGGTCACAATAGCACTTAACTTGTTTATCGATGGAGACATAACAGCTAGAACTTTCAAGGCTGTAAAGAAGGATTATGAAGCATTCGTTTCGGAACTGTATTATACGTATATTATAAAAAAGAAACCATGTTCTTATGATTTGAGTGGGTTTGACGATTCGATGGGGATTTTCTTTACCAAAACAGAAATATATATTGGGATTTTGTGTTCGATTTTTAAGAAGATGCTAAGAAAAGTAACAAAAATTATGGAGGTAAAAAAATGATTCACTTCAATGTTCCGCCGTTTGTTGGTACAGAATTCAAGTATATGCAGGAGGCGGTTAACAACCATAAGATTTGCGGCGATGGTCCATTTACAAAAAAATGCGATGAATGGCTTGAAAAACGTTTTAACGCAAAGAAAGTAATGCTTACTACGAGTGGCTCAACTGCACTGGATATGGCAGCTTTGTTGTGTGATATTAAGCCGGGTGATGAAGTTATTCTTCCAAGCTTTACCTTCTCAAGTACAGCAAACTCTTTTGTCTTGGCTGGAGCAACACTTGTTTTCGTAGATGTTCGACCGGACACCATGAATATCGATGAAACAAAAATTGAGGCTGCAATTACGGATAAAACGAAGGTGATTTGTCCGGTTCACTATGCTGGCGTGGCTTGTGAAATGGATACGATCATGGACATTGCCAAAAGACATCACTTGATGGTTGTGGAAGATGCTGCGCAGGGTGTTATGAGTACTTACAAAGGAAAAGCTTTGGGTACAATCGGCGATTTTGGTTGCTATTCTTTCCATGAAACAAAAAACTATTCTATGGGTGAAGGTGGCGCAATTGTAATTAACAATGCTGCCTATATTGAAAAAGCAGAAATTTTGCGTGAAAAAGGAACGAATCGCTCGCAATTTTTCCGCGGACAGGTCGCTAAATACAATTGGGTGGATTTCGGAGACAGTTATCTTCAGAGTGATTTGAACGCTGCATATCTTTGGGCACAGCTCGAAGTGGCAGATCAAATCAATGAGAATCGACTGGAAACATGGAATAAATATTACACAGCCTTTAAGCCACTGGAGGAAAAAGGAATAGTGCAGCTACCCATTATTCCAGAGGGCTGCGTCCACAATGCGCATATGTTTTACCTAAAGGCGAAGGACTTGGAAACTAGACAGGCATATATCAAATTCATGAAAGAAAATGATATTTTGTGTGTATTTCATTATGTTCCTTTACATAGTGCACCGGCAGGTATTAAATTTGGTCGCTTTGATGGTGTGGATGAAAATACTACTGCGGATAGCGATCGTCTGGTTAGGCTGCCTATGTACTATAACATAAAAAATGATGATCTGAACAAGGTGATTGAAAAGACATTGGAATTCTTTAATAGTGAAACAAAGTAAGATGCAGACATACTGGTGGATGGATCAATGAACGATTATAAGTATCTGATAAAAAATATTGGAATCCTTACAATTAGCAACTTTGCTACGAAATTTTTATCTTTCTTCCTGCTTCCGTTGTACACAGGGGTCTTGTCGACGGAGGAATATGGTACGTTCGATTTATACAGCACCACTATATCACTTCTTTATCCGATACTATCTATTTGTGTTTCTGACAGTGTGATCAGATTTTTGCTTGAACGAAATAAAGATAAAGAATCTGTAATTTCAATTAGTGCGAAATATGTAGTTGTATCTATTGTTGCCTTTCTATTCTTGTTTGCTGTTAATGTAATTACGAATGCCATTCCAGAATTGAATGCTTATAAGATACTTTTTATTTTAGTGTATGTTGTTACAGTACTCAATTCATGGCTATCTGGTGTTGCAAGAGGTCAAGAAAGGATTAAGGATATATCACTTGCAAGCATTATTTCAAGCATTGGCACAATTCTTCTAAACATTATATTTCTGGTGTGGATGAAATTGGGAATTGTAGGCTATTTTGTGGCAACAATTCTAGGAACCAGTATGTCAATTATTTATTATGTTTATGTTACTAATATTATTCAATCGATACATACGGCAACCAAGGATCACAATCTAGATAAAGAAATGCGAAAATATGGCACGGGACTGATGGTTAACTCAATCAGCTGGTGGGTGAATAATTCCCTGGACAAGTATATGGTTTTATATATGTGTGGGATTGCTGCGAATGGATTGATCTCGGTAGCGTACAAGTTGCCAACAGTTTTATCAATGATACAGAATCTATTTGAGCAAGCATGGGTTCTGTCTGCAGTAAAGAAATACAATAAGGAAGATGCTGACGGCTTTTTTGTTCAAACATATAATTTTTATGGATTTGTTATGGCTATAGCAGCATCTGCAATTATAATGTTTACAAAAATATTGTCGGCACTACTATTCAAAAAAGATTTTTATGAGGCATGGTCAATGATTCCGTTTTTTTCTATAGCCGTGGTTTTCAGCGCGGCGGCTGGCTTTTGCGGGGGTATTTTTGCCGCTCAAAAGCGAACGGATATCATTTCGAAAACAACTTTTATTGGAGCAATTGTAAACACGATACTAAATGCAATATTAATCTATTCATTCGGAGTTATTGGCGGTGCGGTAGCTACGATGATTTCGAATGCGGTGGTTATGATTGTTAGATTGTTTTATGTAAAACAGCAGATGAATTTTCAAATACGAGTAGTGCGTGATGCTTTGACGTATGGTATATTGCTTTTTCAGACGCTAATTCTGCTAATATGCAATTCCAAAGTACAGTATGTGCTTCAACTGCTTCTACTTGTTCTTATTGTGCTATTGTACAATAAAGAAGTATTAGCTGTCTTGAAGAAAGTGGAGGTGCATAAAATATGAGGTCGCTTTTTGTATGCAATACGCCATATCAGTTATTCAATGTGATGAATCTGGCGCTCAATGACGTTCAAGGCACAAGGCTGGTTTCGGATTTGTTTATTGTTGCTAGATTTAGAGATGCAAAAAAAGTATACGATAGGGTAATAGCTGAACATACTTTTGAAAGTGTTTATCTGATAGATCCACAGAGCGGAGATACTTTTATCAAGGAATGTCGTGATAGTATTTTGATTTCGTTGGAGAAGAAAATTAAGAAATATCAAATTGACTCTTATGACTTCCTTGAAAAAAAATATGACCAAGTTTTTATTGCAGATGAAATGCCTTTTGGATTGTTGATGTGCCAATTTTATAAAAGTGCGTCTGTTTGGATATATGAAGATGGTTACCCATACTACTATAAAAATTTTTGGCAAGACTTATGTAGAGGACGTAAACAAAAAATTTTGAGCCTTTTTAATAGAGGGCTATCGACTATTCATCCGAAGGGTTTCTTTGTAAACAATGCGGAAATGTGCCAATCAAAGGTTGCAGAGAAGACTATTCAACTTCCAAAATGGAATGATCAAAACCCGGCTTTTCCTGCCGTTTGCAGATTGTTCGCTTTTAACGCGCAATCAATGGTTTCACAAAAAAGGGTCATTTTTCTGGAACGTCCTTTTGAAGAATATCCCAAGTACAATGGTTTGTCTCCGGAAGAACTATTAATGAACCTTGGCGTGGCCAAAGATTCGTTAGTAAGAATACACCCCCGAAGTGGAAGAAGGTATAATGAGGTCTTGGTAGATTATGGCGAGAATATGTGGGAATTAGAATGCTTGTCCAATATAACGAGTGATCATATTCTTATTGGCGATTGTTCGAATGCTCAGTTTTCTCCGAAAATATTAGCAAATAAAGAACCATATTTGATATTTGCTTATCGTCTTTTTTACAATTACCATGACTCGGAAGACCCGAATAATTATGAGAAACAAATCGACCAGATTAGAAAAGCATATAGCCGAAAGGATAAGATTTTTATACCAAAGAACGTAGAGGAGCTTAGGAATGCGTTGACTTGGATTCTCACAAAGGAGAGGGATTAGATTATTGTCTGCAATGCAAATTGCACTGTTCTCGAATCCAAGTAGAATCTATTTGGTAGGCTGTGATGCAACTTCGGGACATTTTACACGGCCGAAAAATCTTACGAAGGATCGGGTATTTAAGCAGGAAAAGGATATAGCAATTGCGGTACCCTCAAATCGTGTGATTGATATATTTGTATATGGTTGCATTCCTAAAACGAGAAAGTTCATGGCGAATGCACCATTAAAAAAAACCATAACAAAGAAATGAGGTATTTTATGAAAACTATTGCATTGTTAACAGGTCGTGGAAACAACACTTTAAAGGATAAGAATATTTTGGATATTCTTGGACATCCCGTTATGTACTACCCTGCGCATGCGGGAAAGATGGCTAAAAGCATTGACTCTTTTTATTGTAGCAGTGACGATGTGAAAATACTCGACGCCGCGGAGAAAGAAGGGTACTCGCGCATTTTACGCCCTGATTATCTTGGTGCACCTACTGCTCAGCATGTTGATGTTATTAAGCATGCCGTTGATGAAATTTCACATCATGAAGACATGGGCGAGATTCTTGTGGTTTTGCTTGCTAATAATGTGACAGTTAAGTCTGAATGGATTGATGATTGCGTAGAAATGATGAAAAAAGATATGAGCATTAGCGCAATTGTTCCTGTCTATGAAGATAATGATCATCATCCCCTGCGAGCAAAGACTGTTGATGATAATGGATATCTGCAGATGTATGAAAAGAACAGTAAAGGGAAGATTTCTACTAATCGTCAAGATTTACCGAAGTGCTATTTCCTCTCACATAATTTCTGGGTCTTAAATACAAGAATGATGCTGGAAAAGAATTTTCAAGGCCAACAGCCGTGGGGCTTCATGGGTGATAAAATTGCCTATTACGAGATTGACGAGTCAATTGATATTCATAAAAAGATCGATCTGTTTATTGCAAAGGAATGGATCAAAGAAAATTATACGGATTGATATTAGGGGAATCTATGAACTATTTGGTAACTGGTTCTGCTGGATTTATTGGTAGTGCGTGTGCGGCCTTTTTAATTGGGGGGGGGCAACATGTACAACAATCGATAATCTTTCAACGGGTAATATTGAAAGAATACCACAAGGATGTAAATTTATTAGAGGAGATGTTTCTGATCCTTGTGTGATTGCTCAGCTGAATGGTGAAAAATTCGATGCAAAATGCTTTTCACTCTGTTACTGCCTCTGATTGTTCCGGCTGGTTCCGCTTCTGCGGATATGTGCTTTAATTTTGAAAATTGCTATAAAAGCCCGATAGTATAAGTGTTTATAGCGAGTTATCGCTAAAAATCAGGCATACAATAAGGTTCACCATCAGTTTTGGCGGTGAGCCTTATCATATCATAGCACCGTCTGTTTTTTGTAGTTTTGGCGCAGAAAAAGCCCCATGAGACCGGGGACGGCAGTACGCCGTCCGGGTTCCATGGGGCTTGTTGTTTGCAGGGGGAAAGAAGCGTTACCGCAGGTCCCGCAGCCGGGAGGCGGGGAGATGCGTCTTCAGGCAGTCCCACACTGAGTCCCGCTCCTCGCCGTTGACGAGGTAGGCTTGGGTCTGCTGGACGTAAAGGTACACGGCGTCCGGGGTGCGGTAGGCTACGTGAAGGTCCTGCCACGGGTACTGGTGGCTGGGCTGGGGCTTGTCCTGTTCTCCGGCCATCCAGACGGAAAGGCCTGCATCGTCCAGCCGGAGGCGGTAGAAGGGCCGAGGGAGGCCCAGCTTCTGGATGGTGATGCGCAGGTCCCGGAAGAAGGTGTAAAAGTACACTGCCGGGAGCCCCAGCGCCACCATGGCCAGCACTACCGCCAGCAGGGAAGCCCCCTCCCGCACTCTCACCTGCGACAGGCAGATGCCGGAGGACCCCAGCAGGATGGCGGCGAACAACAGGGGCCGCTGCCAGCGCTTTTGGTGGTGGAACAGGTCGAAGGAACGGAATTTCTGGAACGATTCGGCGTCCATGGTGACAGAGGTCGTAATGGGCTGCGACATAGACAAGCATCTCCTTTTTTAGTCATAGTACCATATTCTTTTTCGGCAGGCAAGGGAAATCTTGCACAAATGGCCCAAAACGTGGTAGAATAAAAACATCTATGGGGCAAAAAACAAGCCGGGGAGGGGAAAAACTTGCATCGACAAAGTACGCTGAAGCAGAGGATGGTGCTGTGTCTGACGGCATTTTTTGCCGCGCTGGCGGCTCAGATCGTTCTGAGCTTTTACCAGTCCGGCACGGTGCTGCGGGAGCTGGACGACCAGATGGGCAACTTCAACGCCATCAGTCGCTTTCAGAACGGGGTGGAGCGCAGCCTTACGGCGTTGGACGACTACCGCTGGGAGTACGGCGACACCGATGCGCTGCTGGCAGAGCTGGACAGTGCCTTTTCCGTTACCAATGCGTGGCTGTGGCGCATCGACGGCAGCCTGGACACGGTGAGTGAGGAGCAGTACCTGCTGTACAGTGCTGTCTGCACCACCTATGACAGCTACACCGCCCTTGTGGAGGAGCTGCGGGCTGAGATCGCCGCCGGGCAGGACGCTGCGGCGGCCCAGCTCTACTACGAAAAAGTCTCGCCCTGCGGCGGCTATCTGCGGCAGTACGCCCAGCAGCTGCTGAACACCGCCATCTCCGACGCACAGAGCACCTACACCACGGTGTCGGCCCTCAGCAGCCGGGTCAAGTGGGCCCAGACGGTGGTGGTGGGGCTGTGCCTTGTGCTGGGTCTGGTGATGGCATGGTCCCTCATGCGGCTGCTGACCCCGGTGCAGGAGATGATCGGGGCATCGCAGGCCATCATCCGGGGAGAGCTGGAGACCCCGGACATCCCGGTGCCCCGGCAGGACGAGGTGGGCCAGCTGACGGACGCCTTCAACCACATGAAGCACTCCATGGCCCAGCAGGTGAACACCCTGCGGGAGAAAAACGAGATGGAGCAGGCTCTGCACCAGCAGGAGACCCAGGCTCTGGAGCTGCAGAACCGCATGGAGCGCAGCCGGATGCAGCAATTGCGCAGTCAGATCGACCCGCATTTCCTGTTCAACACCCTGAACGTCATATTGCAGACGGCAGGGCAGGAAAAGGCCTACCGCACCCAGGCGCTGATCACGGCCCTGAGCCACCTGCTGCGGTACAGCCTGATGAGCAACGATGAGCAGGTGCCGCTGGCCCGCGAGGTGCGGATCGTGGATGAATACTACTCCATCTATCACGTCCGCTTTGGTGACCGTGTGAAGATGCGGTGGTGCATCTCGGATTCCATTGACCTGACCGAGACGATGGTGCCATCGTTTATTTTGCAGCCCATTGTAGAAAATGCGTTTAAGCATGGGATTGCCCCCAAGGAAGAGGGCGGTGCAGTGCGCATCCGCATTACGCCGCTGCGGGAGCAGGGGTTGCTGCGGATCAGTGTGTGTGACAATGGCCTGGGCATTGAACCGGAACAGCTGGCCCGGCTGCAGGCGGGGCTGGCGGCCCCCGGCGACCGGTGGGAGCACATTGGTGTGTATAACGTGGCGGCACGTTTGCGGCTGCTGGACAAGCGCTGCCGGTTCGAGGTGCGCTCACACCCAGGGCGGGGCACGGCGGTGAGCCTGTATCTGCCCCTTGTGGAATTGACAGAAGAGGAGGACTTGGATGATGATTCGCCTGTTGATTGCGGATGACGAGCGGCTGGAGCGGGAAGCGCTTGTGGAAATGGTGTCCCGGCGTTTTGAGCATGAGGTGGTGCTGGAGACCGCCGAAAATGGCCGCAAGGCTGCTGATACTGCCATCCTGTGGGGAGCGGACCTCATTTTGATGGACATTGAGATGCCGGGTATGAGCGGTCTGGATGCTGCCCGCGCTGTGCTGGCCCAACGGCCCGGCTGCCGGGTCGTCTTCGTCACGGCCTACAGCCTGTTCCAGTACGCCCACGAGGCGGTGCATCTGGGGGCCTGCGATTATCTGCTGAAGCCGGTGGACCCGGACGAGCTGGAAGCCTCCATCCGCCGGGCCATCCGGCAGATCGAAACGGAGCGGAAGCTGGAAGCGCTGGCCCCGGTGCAGCCGGAGCCGGAAGCTCCCACCGCCCCGGAGGCCCCGGCACCCGCCCACCCGGAAAGTGAGAACCAGCAGACCGCCCTTGTAATGGCCCACGTGCGGCGGTATCTGGAAGACAACTATATGTTTGACATCTCGCTGGACAGTGTGGGGGAGATCCTGCACATCAGCCCCGCCTACCTGTCGGCCCAGTTCAAGAAATACCAGAAGATGAACTTCCTGGACTGCCTGACGGAGCTGCGCATCAACGCCGCCAAGGAGCTGCTGAACGACCCCTTCCGCTCCTCGGCGGAGGTGGCCTCTATGGTAGGCTATGAGGACGCCAGCTACTTTGCCCGTGCCTTCAAAAAGCGCACAGGCGTCACCCCCACTCAATACCGGAAACAGGCCGCCAAGGCCGCCAGAGACCAGCAGGAGGCAGCACTGTGAGCCGGGCGTTTACCCGGCGGCAGGTGCTGGCGGCGGCCGCCGGAGCCATGCTGGGCTTTGGGGCCTGCCAGAAGCAGGAAACGGCCTCGGACAAGCCGGAGCTGGTGCTGCGCTACGCCGAGAACCAGCCGGAGGATTACCCCACCACGCAGGCGGCTCTGGCCTTTGGAAACCTGCTGGAAGAGCAGACCGGAGGCCGGGTGAAGGTGGCCGTGTACAGCAAGGGAGAGCTGGGGGCGGAGATGAGCGTCATCCAGCAGATCCAGTTCGGCGGCATCGACTTTGCCCGTGTCTCGCTGAGCCAGCTGGCAGAATACATGCCCGCCCTGAACGTGCTGCAGCTGCCGTTCCTCTATCAGGATGCCGACCAGATGTGGCGTGTGCTGGACGGAAGCATCGGGGACGAGTTTCTGACCCGGCTGGATGCGATCGACCTGACCGGGCTTTCCTGGTTCGATGCCGGTGTGCGCAGCTTCTACACCCGCCAGAAGGTCACATGTCTGGCCGAGCTGCAGGGGCTGAGGCTCCGTGTGCAGGAATCCGACACCATGAGCATGATGGTCTCGGCTCTGGGGGCCGACCCGGTGCAGGTGGTGTACAGTCAGGTGTACGCGGCCCTGCACAACGGCCAGATCGACGGGGCGGAAAACAACTGGCCCAGCTATGAGGCCATGAGCCATTACGAGGTGGCACCCTACTTCCTGCGGGATGAGCACACCCGCGTACCGGAGATCCAGCTGGCCAGCATCCCGGCAATGGAAAAGATGGCTGCGCTGGACCCGACGTTCCCGGACATCCTGCGCAGCTGCGCGCGGGAGTCGGCGCTGATCGAGCGCACCCTCTGGGCCGAGCAGGAGGAGGGTGCGGAACAGGAGATGCTGGCCCGCGGCATTGTAGTCACCGAGCTTTCCAGTGAGGAAAAACAGAAATTCCGCGCTGCAGTCCAGCCTCTGTACGATCAGTATGCGGACCAGTCGGAGCTGATCGCCCGTATTCAGAACAGTTAAAAATATCAGGAAGAATCCCAGCCGTTGACAGGTATGCCCAAAGGCTGGGATTCTTATTTGTGCAGGATGCACAGAAGTTGTTTTCACATTTTTTCGAAAAACAGGACATTTTTTGGAAGCCCTTGTTCTAACCAAGAAATTTTGCTAAAGTATGAACAGTGAATGAACGACAGCACCGCACCTGTGCAGGAGGATGCTGCCGGAAGGAAACAGAAGAATATATTTCAGGAGGGTTTTACCATGAAAAAGATCTCTCGTCGCAGCTTTCTCGCCGTTGCCGGTGCAGCTACCGCAGCTGCTGCCCTGACCGCATGTGGCGGCTCTTCCAGCTCCACTGCATCCTCTGCCGCCGGTTCCACCGCCGCTTCCACCGCCGCTTCTGCTGCGGGCGATGCCACCGCCGCTGCCAACGATCCCAAGGTCACTCTGGTCTACGCCGAGGTCAACCCGCTGGATACCATCGTCGGCCAGACCGCTACCCACTTCAAGGAGAAGGTCGAAGAGCTGACCGGCGGCTCCGTCGTCATCGACGTGCAGGCTTCCGGCGTTCTGGGTTCTGAGAACGACGTTCTGGACGCCATCCTGGGCGGCTCCACTTCCATTGATATGAGCCGTATCTCCGCTTTCGCACTGACCAGCTACGGCTGCAACAAGTCCAAGCTGCTGAGCATCCCCTTCACCTTTGAGAACCGCGCACACTTCTGGAACTTCGCCAACAGCGACCTCGCACCGGAGTTCCTGAACGAGCCCCAGGAGCTGGGCCTGCCCGTTCGCGGCATCTTCTACGGCGAGGAGGGCTTCCGCCACTTCTTCACTGTCAAGCCTGTTTCCGGCATCGCTGATTTCAAGGGCCTGAAGCTCCGCGTGTCCAACGACCCCGTCATGAACGGCATGGTCGAGAGTCTGGGCGCAAACCCCACCGTTGTTTCCTTCGGTGAGCTGTACAGCGCACTGCAGACCGGCGTTGTCGATGGCGCTGAGCAGCCCATCGCAAACTACAAGTCCAACGCTTTCCCTGAGGTTGCCAACAACCTGATCCTGGACGGCCACACCCTGGGCGCGATCCAGGCTGTTATCACCGATAACGCATGGGCAAAGCTGACCGAGAACCAGCAGGCTGCCATCATGGAGGCCGGTGCTGATACCCAGAAGTTCAATGCAGACCTGTCTGAGAGCGCTGAGAACAAGGTTCTGGATGAGCTGAAGTCCTCCGGCTGCAATGTGGTCGATGTTCCCGATAAGGCACCCTGGCAGGAAGCATGTGCCAAGGTCATCAGCGACAACACCTCCGATCAGGCTGAGCTGTACCAGAAGCTGCTGGACATGAAGGCATAAGCAAAAGCGCCTTTTCCATGCAAAAATAAAATGGCCCGGCGGGGACAACGGGAAATCGGCCCGCTGCCCCCGCCGGGCTTTTATAGTAAAGGAGGAAACCTTATGCCGAAAATCTTTACCACATTGGATAAGATCAAGCCGGCGTACGACATCACTTATAAGGTGGTGCTGTTCATCTGCAAGCTTTTGCTGATCCTGGACATCCTCATCACCACCATGTCGGTCATTGGCCGTTACGTCCCCTTCATCCCGGACCCTGCCTGGTCGGAAGAAGTCGTGCTGACCTGCATGAGCTACATGGCCGTGCTGAGTGCAGCGCTGGCCATCCGCCGTGGTGCCCACATCCGCATGACCGCCTTTGATGTCTACCTGCCCAAGACAGTCGTCAAGGTGCTGGACATCCTGGCCGATGCTGCCGTGATGGTGCTGGGCATCATTATGATGGTGGTGGGCTGGAACTACGCTACCACCTTGGGCGGCCGCGGTTTCTACGTTTCCATGCCCTGGCTGAGCCGCTTCTGGATGTACTTCCCCGTGCCGCTGGCCGGTGTTGCCATGGTCGTGTTCGAATTTGAGTCCATCTACAACCACATCAAGAGCCTGTTTGTAAAGGAGGAGAATTGATATGACAGTTCAGACACTGGCGATCCTTGTCCTTCTGGTCAGCTTCTTTGTGATGATCTTTCTGCGGTTCCCCATTGCATACGCCGTTGGCCTTTCCAGTGTGTTCTGCATGATGGTGCAGGGCCAGGCCCTTACGGATGTCTGCCGTCTGATGGTCAAGGGCATTTCGTCCTTCAGCTTGATGGCCGTGCCCTTCTTCATCACCATGGGTGTGCTTATGGGCTCCGGCGGCATCTCTGAAAAACTGATCGCTCTGGCCGATGCCTGCGTCGGCTGGATGCGCGGCGGCATGGCCATGGTCAACATCGTGGCTTCCTACTTCTTCGGCGGCATTTCCGGTTCCGCCTCCGCCGATACCGCTTCCATCGGCTCCATTATGATCCCCATGATGGTGGATCAGGGCTACGATGCCGACTTCTCCACCGCTGTTACCATCACCTCCTCCTGCGAGGGCCTGCTGGTTCCTCCGAGCCATAACATGGTCATCTACGCCACCACCGCCGGCGGCATCTCCGTGGGCAGCCTGTTCCTGGCTGGCTACCTGCCCGGCGCTCTGCTGGCCATCGTCCTGATGATCGGCTCCTATATCATCTCCGTCAAGGAAAACTACCCCAAGGGCTCGCCCTTCAGCATCAAGGGCTTCATCAAGCAGCTTGGTACTTCCATCTGGGCGCTGGCTGCCGTTGTCATCGTTGTCTTTGGCGTTGTGGGCGGCGTGTTCACCGCCACAGAGTCCGCAGCCATCGCCGTTATCTACTCCCTGTTCGTGTCCGTGTTCATTTACAAGGGCCTGGATTGGAAGGGCGTCTGGTACGCTCTGGACGAGTGTGTGAACACCCTGTCCATCGTCCTGATCCTGATCGCCACCTCTGCGGTGTTCGGCAACTGCCTGACCATGCTGCATGTGCCCGATCTGGCCGCAAACGCCATCACCAGCGTGACCGATAACCCCTACATCATCGCCCTGCTCATTGATGTCATCATTCTGGTTCTGGGCTGCATCATGGATATGGCCCCCATCATCCTGATCGCGACCCCCATCCTGCTGCCCATTGCAACCTCCATTGGCATCGACCCCATCCAGTTCGGTATCATCGTGGTGCTGAACTGCGGCATCGGCCTGTTGACTCCTCCTGTCGGCGCGGTCCTGTTCATCGGCTCTGCCGTTGCAAAGCGTCCCATGGAAAAGGTGGTCAAGGCGACCCTGCCGTTCTACCTGTGCATGTTCATCGCCCTGCTGTTGTTGACCTTCGTGCCGGACATCAGCCTGGCCATCCCCAAGCTGCTGGGCGGCTACGTCAGCCCCATCACCAATCCCCTTGGTCCGGTGTTCGTCCACTGATGTGCGTGTGAGCAAGTTTCTTCTCCTGAAACGATAACCTATCGGAAAGAGCCATTCTCACGGTGCGATTCCTGCGCCGTGGGGATGGCTCTTTGTTTGGCGTTTTTTTTGCCGGAATCTCCAATTCTGCGGCCCTGGAATTGTGATTTAATACAAAAATAAAATAACCTATTGAATAAATTGTGACAAAATGGTAATATAAAGCCAACAAATCGGGTGCATGGAAAGACCATCACTCGTATGGGTGCAGTGTGAAACTATTTTGGAGGATACGATTATGAAAATGTTCAAAAAGCTCATGGCTGTTGCGCTCGCTGGCGTTATGGCACTGGCAGTCCTGACCGGCTGCGGTACTTCTCTGAATGGGAAAGAACTCATCAAGCAGATGAACGACCAATTGACTTACACTTCGATGGTCGATCCGAGTTTTAAGAACTATAAGGAGTTCAAGGCCGACAAGGAAATGGATGCAAAGGCTGAGACGATCGCAAAGAAGGTCGCAGAAAAGGCAAAGACCCAGGCTGAGATCGTGACCGTGCTGAAGTCTGACGACGTGAAGAACATCCTGGTGGGCAAGGACGATACCAATATCTACGAGGTCAGCTATGTGAAGAGCGTTTCCTTCGGCAGCAAATACTACCAGACCAACAAGGACATGGTTGACCTGCAGGTTATTGATGAAAACGCAACAAGCCATTTTGACATCACCGCACAGGTGGGCCGTGAAGTGAAGGATGCCGTGGTTGGCGTTGGCTTTGCAGATGCAACGGTTGGCGGCAGCGTTTATACCATCGTTGTCATGAAGGTCCCCACCCAGAAGATCGCATAACTTCGAACGATACCTTTTAACTTGGGCATTGCAATAAGATTGAAACACCCTGAACTGCACCAAACGAATCATTGAATCACACTCCTGCCCCGGAGCGAGCCATGCGGCCTCGCTCCGGGGCCTTTTGCGTTTGCAGTCACATCGGTGCCCGGCCCGGCATAGGCTGACACAGACCTTGGAGAGGGGGAGCCGGGCATGGAAGGACGAAAGCAGATTGCGGTGATCGGCGGCGACGCGCGGCAGGCGGCAGCGGGCCGGGCGCTGGCACGGGCAGGATACACCGTCTGCGGGGCAGAACAGGTGGCCCTTGCGGATTATATTTTGCTGCCGCTGCCGCTGGATGAGACCCGCACACCGCTGGCGGAGCTGCTGCGGGCGGCAAAGCCGGGGGCACTGGCGCTGGGCGGCAGGCTCTCGGCGCAGGCAAAGCAGATCGCGCAGGAGGCCGGGGTCGAGCTGGTGGATTACTTTGCGCGGGAGGAGCTGACCATCCGGAACGCCATCCCGACGGCAGAGGGCTGTCTCGCCATCCTGCTCCGTCAGCGGAAGCGGACGCTCTGGGGCAGCGGGGTGCTGGTGACCGGCTTCGGCCCGGTGGGGCAGGCGCTGGGGCCGCGTCTGGCGGCGCTGGGGGCCGACGTGACCATTGCGGCCCGCCGCCCGGCACAGCGGGCGCTGGCCGAAAGTCTGGGGCTGCGCAGCGTCCCGCTGGCGGCACTGGCCGGGGTGGCCCCGGCGTTTGATACGGTGGTGAACACCATCCCGGCGGTGGTGCTCACCGAGCCGGTGCTGGCGGCGCTGCGGCCGGGAAGCCTCATCGTGGATCTGGCGTCCCGCCCCGGCGGCACCGATTTTGCGGCCGCCCGGCGGCTGGGGCTGACGGCGCTCCATGCGCTGAGCCTGCCTGCGGCCTGTGCACCGGAGACGGCGGGCGAATTTGTGGCGCAGACGGTCTGTGAGATCCTGCGGGAACGGGAGGGGAGTGCATGAACACGCAACATCGGGGCAGAGCCGCGTTTGCGGTCTGCGGGAGCTTCTGTACGCTGGGCGCGGCAGCCGCGCAGGCAGAGCAGCTGGTGCGGCAGGGCTGGGAGCTGCTGCCGGTCATGAGCTTTGCGGCGTCCCGGCTGGACACCCGCTTTGGGCGGGCGTCGGAATGGAAAGAGCGGCTGGAGCAGCTGACCGGGCATCCGGTGCTGGACAGCCTGCAGGCGGTGGAACCGCTGGGGCCGAAGCGTCTGGCTGAGGCGCTGGTCATCGCGCCCTGCACCGGCACCACGCTGGCCCGGCTGGCGGCGGGCCTGTCCGACACGCCGGTCACGCTGGCGGCAAAAAGCCTGCTGCGGGTGGGGTGCCCGGTGGTGGTGGCCGTCTCTACCAACGACGGCCTGGGCGCATCGGGGGAGAACATCGCCCGGCTGCGCCAGCGCAAGCACTATTACTTCGTGCCCTACGGGCAGGATGACCCGGTGGAAAAGCCGCAGAGCCTGAAGGCCGATCTTTCGCTGCTGCCCGCCGCGCTGGAAGCGGCGCTGCAGGGGCGGCAGCTCCAGCCGATGCTGCGGATGTTCTGAGCGTTGCATTTCTCTTTTCAGCGGGGAAAAAGTGTGGTATACTAAAAAAGATTAAAATGACGATGGAGTATACCAGATGAAAAAACAGATCGCCGTGCTGTGTGCGGTGCTGCTCTGCCTGCTGACGGCCTTTGTGCCCGGCGCGGCGGCCGCTGCCCCGGCACTGACCACCACCGAAGCCTACTGCATCATGGATGCGGACACCGGTCTGGTGCTGGAACAGCAGAATATGGACGAAGAACTGCACCCGGCGTCCATCACCAAGGTGATGACGCTGGGCCTTGCCTGTGAAAAGGCGCAGGGCCAATGGGAGGATGTCAAGCTGACCGTCAGCCACGAGGATGTCTACTCGCTGGCGGGCACGGATTCCAGCCACATTGCCCTGCAGGAGGGGGAAGCGGTCCCGCTGACGGATGCCCTCTATGCTACGATGATGGCCAGCGCCAACGACGGTGCGAACCTGCTGGCCGAATACTTTGGCGGCGGCACCATCGCCGACGGCGTGGCCGCGATGAACGCACAGGTGAAGGAGCTGGGTTTGCAGCACACCCATTTCGCCAACCCGCACGGCATCAGCGATGAAGACCACTACACCAGCTGTTACGACATGGCGCAGATCCTGCGCTGGGCGCTGACCCAGCCGGGGTTCGAGACCCTCTTCACCCGGAACGAGATGTACACCATGGCCCCCACCAACGTCCAGCCGGTGACCCGGTACTTCCACCAGCAGGATAAAATGCGGGTGGCGTCTAGCCGGTTCTATATCCCGGCCATCCTGGGTTCAAAGATCGGCTACACCAACATCGCCCGGTACAGCTACGTCTGTCTGGCCGAGCAGAACGGCGTCCGGCTCATCTGCGTGACCATGCAGAGCAACATGAAGACCGATAAATACAACGATGTCCGCACCCTGCTGGACCATGCGTTTTCCACCTTCACCGGCTACACCGAGATCCCGGCGCAGGGCGTGACGGCGCAGCTGGAGGTCGTGGGCGGCGGCGATGCCATGGGCACCGTGACCGTCAGCGACCCCGGCGTCCGGCTGCTGCTGGCCAATGGCCTGACCGCCGAAAACGTTTCGGTGAGTCTGGAATTGCCCGAACGCTATATTTTGGGGGTTGACCCGGAGGCGTATGCGGTGTATACCATTCAAGGCAGTGGATCGCAGGAGTCGGCCAGTGTCCGTGTCAAGGCGAAGATCGAGGGGCTGGAAGAGGTCGTGGCGGCCAACGCAGATGTTTCGCTCCCGGCCTCCCGCAGCTTGAAAAAGACCGCAGGCGGGCTCATCGCCATCTCGCTGGGCAGCACCGTGCTGGCCGCCGTGGTGGTGTTTGCAGTCATCCGCATGCAGGCGAAAAAGAAAAAGCGAAAGCCAGGAAGCAAACACTGAATGCTCATGCCAAGGCCTCTCCTACCAGGAGAGGTGTCACCGCAGGTGACGGAGAGGTTGTACGAAGGATAACGTTCCGGCAACCGTGAAACGGAACCCTTTCATTTATGCGCAAAAGCCGTCAAGGCTTTTCCAAATAAAACCCAAACGATATTTTTCAAAAAAGAAAACAGAGAGGAAACAATTATGGGCAAGTTCACATTTACGCAGACCGAGATCCCCGGTGTCGTCGTCATTGAGCCGCAGGTGTTCGGCGATGACCGCGGCTATTTCATGGAGACCTATCAGAAGGACCAGTTCGCGGCAGCCGGCATCGACAAGGAATTCGTGCAGGACAACCAGAGCCGCTCCACCCGCGGTGTGCTGCGCGGCCTGCATTTCCAGAAGAACCACACCCAGGGTAAACTGGTGCGCGTGACGAAGGGCGAAGTGTATGACGTCGCCGTGGACTGCCGCCCCCACAGCGCCACTTTCGGCAAGTGGGTGGGTGTGACCCTGAGCGAGGAGAACAAGAAGATGTTCTATATCCCGGAGGGCTTCGCACACGGCTTCCTGGTGCTGAGCGACGTGGCAGAGTTCTGCTACAAGTGCACCGACGTCTACGACCCCACCAGCGAGGGCGGCATCCCCTACGACGACCCCACCGTCAATGTGCAGTGGCCGGACTGCGGCTGCGAGCACAAGACCAGCGCCAAGGACAAGCTGCATGAATCCTTTGCTTCCCAGAAGTTCGAGTTCTTTGAAAAGTGGTGATCGCCTGTGGCAAAATGGAAAGGAATGCTCAACGGCTTCTGGCGGTACCGCTATCTGCTGTGGAACCTCGTCAGCCGTGACTTCAAGCTCAAATACCGCCGCAGTGTGCTGGGCGTACTGTGGAGCGTACTGAACCCGCTGCTGATGTGTCTGGTGTACTGGGCCGTGTTCAGCAGCCTGATGGATATGCGGGGCAGCGGCATCGACAACTTCCCGGTCTTCCTGATGTGCGGCCAGCTGCTCTTCAACTTCTTCAACGAGGCCACCTCGTCCAGCATGTCCAGTGTGCTCAGTGCGGCCCCGCTGCTCAAAAAGGTGTATATCCCCAAGTATATCTTCCCGCTGGAAAAGTGCTGCTTTGCCATGGTGAACTGCGTGTTCAGCTTCGTGGCGCTGCTGCTGGTGATGATCTTCACCGGGGCACCGTTCCACCTGACCCTCATCGAGGCCGTCTATCCGCTGGTGACCCTCTTCTTCTTCAGCCTGGGTGTGGGGCTTTTTCTGGCAGCGGCCACGGTGTTCTTCCGTGACATCATGCACATCTGGAGCGTCTTCATCACGGCGCTGCTCTATTTCTCCGCCATCTTCTACGACCCCACCCAGATGACCTTCTCCATCGGCGGCTTCAACATGCAGCAGATCATCAAGCTGAACCCGATGTACTGGTATATTACGGGCTTCCGCCGCACGTTGATGTGGGGCATCTCGCTGGATTTCAACATGTTCGCCGTCTGCGGCCTGTGTGCCGTGCTGTCCATGGTGGTGGGCGTCTGGATGTTCCGCAAAACGCAGGACCGCTTTGTGCTGCACATTTAAGGAGGGGAGAAAATGGAACCGATCATCAAAGTGGACAATGTTTCCATGTGCTTCAACCTCTCCACCGAAAAGCACGAGAGTCTGAAGGAATATCTGCTGGCCATGGTGCAGGGGCGGCTGCAATACGATGAGTTCTACGCCCTGCGGGACGTGAGCCTCGACATCATGCCCGGCGATTTTTACGGTCTGGTGGGCCTGAACGGTTCGGGCAAGTCCACCCTGCTCAAGACCATTGCGGGCGTGTACAAGCCCACCAAAGGCAAAGTGACCGTCAACGGCACCATTGCGCCCCTCATCGAGCTGGGCGCGGGCTTTGACATGGACCTGACCGCCCGCGAAAACATCTACCTCAACGGCACGGTGCTGGGCTTCTCGCCCAAGTACCTCGACGAGAAATTCGACGAGATTGTGGAGTTCAGTGAGTTGCAGAACTTTCTGGATGTCCCGCTCAAGAACTACTCCTCCGGCATGGTGGCCCGCATCGGCTTTGCCATTGCCACCATCACCAAGCCCGATATCCTCATTGCGGACGAGGTGCTTTCGGTGGGCGATTTCCTGTTCCAGCAGAAGTGCGAAAAGCGGATGCAGGAGCTGATGGCGGGCGGCACCACGGTCATTCTGGTGTCCCACTCCATCGAGCAGATCGAGCGGATGTGCTCGAAGGTCGCCTGGCTGAGCCATGGCCGCCTGAAGATGAACGGCGACACCGAGACGGTCTGCAACGCCTACAAGGCAACGCAGCGCGGCGAGGCATAAGCGATGAATGTACGACTGAAACGCGCCAGAGAGCTGGCGGGCTATGCCGTCCAGCTGACGAAGGACGAGGGCCTGGGCACCATGCTGGTGCGGGGCGCGGGCTTCGTCCGGCGCCGCTGCTTTGGCAAAAAGGCCCGCTATCTGCCCGCCAAAAAGGTGCTGGAAGCCCAGCGCGCCGAACTGGCCGGGAAGACGGCAGACACCTGCGGCCTGCCGACCATCTCCATCCTGACGCCGCTGTACAATACGCCGGAACGATACCTGCGGGAATTTCTGGATTCCTTCCTTGGGCAGACGGCCCCCAACGGGGAGCTTTGCCTGGCCGATGCGTCCGATGCGGAACACGCCGGGGTGCAGCGGGTCGTGGAGGAATATCAGGCAAAGAATCAACGCATCGTATACAAAAAGATCGAAAACAGGGGCATTGCGGCCAACACGAACGCGGCCGCAGCCCTTGCTTCGGGCGAATATCTTGCGCTGGCCGACCACGACGACATTCTGGCCCCCCATGCGCTGTACACGATGGGCAAGGCCATTTTGCAGCTGCGGGCGCAGGGAAAGCCGGACGGCTTCCTTTACAGCGACGAAGCGCTCTTCTCCAAAACCATCCAGCGGCCCATCGTGGCGCATTTCAAGCCGGATTATGCCCCGGATTACCTGCTCTGCTGCAACTACATCTGCCATCTGGCCGTCTTCCGGAAAACGCTGTGGGAGGCCGTGGGCGGTGAGCGCCCGGCCTGCGACGGCAGCCAGGACCACGACCTCTTCCTCCGGCTCATCGAGCAGGTGGGCGGCGCGGCCCATGTGCCCCAGGTGCTCTATTACTGGCGGGTCCACGCCGGGTCTACGTCCGGCGGCACCGAGGCCAAGCCCTACGTGGCCGAAGCCGCGAAAAAGGCGCTGGCCGACCATCTGGCCCGCACCGGCCGGACCGGCACCGTGGAGGATGGGCTTTTCCCCAGCACCTACCGCGTGAAGTGGGACATCGAGGGCGACCCGAAGGTCAGCATCCTCATCCCCAACAAGGACCACACCGCCGACCTGGAAAAGTGCCTGCAAAGCATCTGGAAAAAGACGACGTGGGACAACTACGAGGTCATCGTCATCGAGAACAACTCCACCGACCCGGCGACCTTTGCCTACTACGAAGCGGCAAAGCAGCGGTACGACGGCCTGCGGGTCGTCACCTACCCGGAACAGGGGTTCAACTTTTCCGGCATCAACAACTTCGGCCGGAAAGCGGCTGCGGGCGAGTATCTGCTGCTGCTCAACAACGACGTGGAAGTCCTGAACGGAGACTGGCTCACCGAACTGCTGCGGCAGTGCGCCCACAAGGGCGGTGCTGCCATCTGCGGTGCCATGCTCTATTATCCGGACGATACGCTGCAGCATGCGGGCGTCATCACGGGTCTGGGCGGCTATGCGGGCCACAGCCACAAGTATAAGCAGAAGGGCGGCAGCGGCTACCTGTTCCGTACCGCCACCGTGCAGGACTTCTCCGCTGTGACGGGGGCCTGCCTGCTGGTCCGGGCCAGCGTCTACGACGAAGTGGGCGGGCTGGATGAGCAGTTCGCGGTGGCGTTCAACGATGTGGACTTCTGCCTGCGGGTGCGGGATGCGGGCTACCGCATCGCCTGGACGCCCTATGCACAGCTGGTCCACTACGAGAGCAAGAGCCGCGGCGGCGATGAGAAAGACCCGGCCAAGGCGGCGCGGTTCGCGGCGGAACAGCAGCGGCTCTATGCCATCCACGGCAAAGAGGATATCCTGGACGACCCCTACTACAACCCCAATCTGACCCGCGACCGGGAGGATTTCTCGGAGAGCGACGATCTGCGGCGGCTGAAAGAGGGAACGGTGACCGTACGTTTTCGCGGAGGCGAAGCATGAACATCAAAGGCCATTTTGAGACCATCACCCGGCACAAGCTGCTGGTGATGAAATACTGCTTTGAATGCGGCCTGTACGAACAGGGCTTGGCCCACGACCTGAGCAAATACAGCCCCACGGAGTTCATCCCTGGCTGCATCTACTATCAGGGCGACCACAGCCCCAACGAGGCCGAGCGGGAGGCCAGAGGCTACTCCTCGGCGTGGCTCCACCACAAGGGCCGCAACAAGCACCATCTGGAATATTGGATCGACTACAGCACCAACAAATCCGGCATGGCGGGCATGAAGATGCCCCTGCGCTATGTCTGCGAGATGGTCTGCGACCGGGTCGCGGCCAGCCGGATCTATCTGGGTGACCGGTACACCGACGCCTCGCCGTGGGAATATTACGACCGCAGCAAGGGCCACTATATGCTCCACCCGGAGACCCGCGCCCTGCTCGAAAAGCTGCTGAAAATGGTGCGCGACCTCGGCCAGGAGCGGACCTTCGCGTATATGAAGTTCCTGCTCGGCTGTCAAACGGATTACTGAAAAAAGACCTCTCCGGCTGTGTTCGGAGAGGTCTTTTTGTCAGTCCAGTTTATCAGTCCAGTGTGACCGGAGCTTCGGGTTTGTTGGCCGTGCGGGCGCTGGTGCGGCCTTCCGGCTCGATCTCACCCGCCGCGGTCAGGCTGATCTTGGTCAGGGTCGGGCCGACCAGCTCATACACGAGTACCGAGAAGAGTACGACGTTCCGCACCATGTGGCCGTCGGAGAGCTCGGCGGCTTCGGCCGCCATGCCCAGTGCAACACCGGCCTGGGGCAGCAGGGTGATGCCGAGATACTTCTGGATGTTGTCGCTGCAGCGGGTGGCGCGGCAGCTGAAGTAAGAGCCGGAGATCTTGCCCAGCGAACGGGAGGCGATGTACACCACGCCGATGAGGAGCACCAGCGGGTTCGAGAGGATGTTCAGGTCCAGCTCGGCACCGCTGAGCACGAAGAACAGGATGTTGACCGGCGAGACCCAGCGGTCCAGACGGTCCATCAGCTCATCGGACGTGGGGCAGATGTTGCAGAAGACGGTGCCGGTCATCATGCAGACCAGCAGCAGCGAAAAGCCGCAGTGCACCGGCCCGATCTGGAAGGTGACCATGGAGAGGCCGACCGTCAGCAGAACGAAAGCCACCGAAAGGCTCATGCGCTTGGAGCGGGAGTGGAAGTAGATCTCCAGCTGGTTGAGCACAAAACCGGCCAGCGCACCCAGACCCAGCGAGAGGATGATCTCCACCAGCGGTTCCACGATGACGCCGAGAGGGTCGATGCGGCCCTGCTCCAGCGCGTTCGCCACGCCGAAAGAGGCAGAGAAGAGGACGAGGCCGACGGCGTCGTCGATGGCGACGACCATCAGCAGCAGGTGGGTCAGCGGGCCGTTGGCCTTGTACTGCTTGACGACCATCAGGGTCGCGGCCGGGGCCGTGGCCGCTGCGATCGCACCCAGTGTGATGGCCGAGGCCATGGAGATGACATCCGGGCGGAGCAGGTGCAGGACGACCAGCGCGAGATCCACCAGTGCAGTGGTGACGACGGCCTGCAGGATGCCGACCGTGATGGCCTGCCGGCCCATGCTTTCCAGCGTGGTCAGACGAAATTCGTTGCCGATGACGAAGGCAATGAAGCCCAGCGCCACCTGGGTGATGAGGCCGTAGCTCTCCACCTGGGCCAGGCTTCCGAAGCCGATGCCCCAGCCGCTCAGGCCGAGCCGCCCCAGAAAGAAAGGCCCCAGCAGCAGGCCTGCCACCAGATACGACGTCACAGCGGGCAGGTGGGCGACCTTGGCCAGCCGGGACATCAGAAGCCCCGCGATCAATGCGAGGGACAGACAGATGAGTAATTGTTCCATGTTCATTGCGGGAGAGCGTTTTACCACTCGGCTCCCCGATCCTTCCTTTGAATGTGCTGCAAGCGGGGCGGATGTCGGGCCGCCGGGCGCTGCGCGTTGAAATGATGCCTAAAAATTATACTCCATTGTAAGCAAAAAAGCAACAACAGTTCATCTGCTTCAAATCTGAAGGTTTCTTAACGTGCTGGGATACAAGCAAAAACCGGGCTGCTGAAAACGACAGCAGCCCGGTTTTGGAAACATTTGTGCAAAAATGCAACAGGAATGGTCTCAATTGAATTTGAAGATCTTCTGCGCGATGCGGTAACAGCCCACCACGATGGCGTCGCCCTTGGGGAAGTTCAGGTTGGTGATGCCGCCGAAACCGTAGCGGATGGCGCGGTAGACATCGGGTTTGGTGTTCTCCTTGAGGTACTTCCACAGGTCGGCTTTCTTGGCCTGCGCCTCGGCGCTGCCGTCCAGCAGCAGGAAGATGTCGCTGACGGCCATCATCGTGGAAAGGTAGTGCAGCATATAGGCGCGCAGGCGCTTTTCGTTCTTGAGGGCGTCGAGGTCCTGGCAGGCGATCATGTGTCGGGTCACGCGCAGCTGCTGATCCACCCGCTTGACCATGACGCTCTCGTTCACGCTCTGGTCCGAGCGGCCGATGAAGTAGCGGTAGAGATCAAGATCCATGTAGTACATGCTCTTGACGTAGGGCAGCGGCTGGTAGACGAAGATGTTGTCCACATAGAAGGTGTGCTTGGGCAGCACCATGCCGCAGTCTCGCAGGACCTGGGTGCGGTAGATGACCGAGTGCATCAGCAGGTTCTGGTCCGGGCGGAAGTGGCCCACATGCATCCAGCTGAACAGGCGGTTCTCCGGGAAGACGTTGGTGTAGCGCACGGTGTGGGTGGTGTTGTCCTCCACATGCTCGTAGACGTAGTTGCAGATCATCAGGTCGGGGGCGGTGCCGCGGGCCACAAGAGTCTGCAGCTTGGCCAGCACGGTCTTCAGGGCGGCGGTGTCCAGCCAGTCGTCGCTGTCCACGACCTTGTAATACAGGCCGGTGGCGTTCCGGATGCCCTGATTCACGCCCTCGCCGTGGCCGCCGTTCTCCTGATGGATGGCCTTGACGATGGTGGGGTATTGGGCGGCATATTCATCGCAGATGGCCGGGGTCTCGTCCTTGACGGAACCGTCGTCCACCAGGATGATCTCGGCCTGCTCCCCGGCGGAGAGCAGGGTCTCGATGCAGTGGCGCATATAGGCCGCCGAGTTGTAGCACGGGACGGCAAAGGTGATCAATTTCTGCATAGGTTGAAATACTCCTTTTTTCATCAGATCCGGCACAGCATTGGCCGGGATGGAGATATGTGTTCTTATTATATCATTTTCGCGCCTGAAAAGCTATCCATTGGAAAAAATCCGTTTGTTATTTCGCGCATTCCGGCAAAAAACGAGGCCATCCCCACTGCGAAACCGGCAGTTTTGTGGTATACTGAGAGGGCTGCGAAGGCAGCTCTCATAGAGTATAACGGAGGAACGCATGGAAAACCCGCATTCGATTCTAAAAAAAGTGTTCGGCTATGATGGCTTTCGCCCCGGTCAGGAGGAAATCGTCTCCCGGCTGCTGGCCGGGCAGGACGTTCTGGCCGTGATGCCCACCGGTGCGGGCAAGTCCATCTGCTATCAGGTGCCCGCGCTGCTGCTGCCGGGCATCACCATCGTGGTCTCGCCGCTGGTCAGCCTGATGAAGGATCAGGTGGGGGCGCTGGTGCAGGCCGGTGTGGCGGCGGCGTTCCTGAACAACAGCCTGACCGACAACCAGAAAGCCCTGATGCTCCGCCGTGCGCGGGAGGGCTGGTATAAGATCATCTACGTGGCCCCGGAGCGGCTGGAGATGCCGGGCTTCCAGCGGTTCGCGCAGGAGCGGGAGATCAGCATGGTGACGGTGGACGAGGCCCACTGCATCAGCCAGTGGGGGCAGGACTTCCGCCCCAGCTACCTCCGCATCAAGGCGTTCGTGGACGGCCTGCCCAGGCGCCCGGTCATCGGGGCGTTCACAGCGACAGCCACGGCCCACGTCCGGGACGATATCCGGAGCTGCCTCGAACTGAAAGACCCCTACGAGGTCACGGCCAGCTTCGACCGCCCGAACCTCTACTTCGAGACCCGCCGCGCCCTGCCCAGCGAGAAGCCCCGCGTTCTGCTGGAACTGGTGCTCAGGGAGCGGGACCATGCGGGCATCATTTATTGCAGCACCACCCGGCAGGTGGACGAGACCACCCGCCTGCTGCAGAGCCGGGGCATCCGGGCAGCGGCGTACCACGCCAAGCTCGACCCCGATGCCCGGCGGCAGAATCAGGACGACTTTCTGTACGACCGCATCCAGATCATGGTGGCGACCAATGCGTTCGGCATGGGCATCGACAAGCCCAATGTCCGGTTCGTCATCCACTACAACATGCCCAAGGATCTGGAGAGCTACTATCAGGAGGCCGGGCGGGCCGGCCGCGACGGCGAACCGGCCCGGTGCACCCTGCTCTACTCCGGCACCGATGTGCGGACCATCCGGTTCTTCATCGAAAAGGAGATGGAGGCCGACAACGGCCTGCCCGCCGATGTCAAGGCCGAAGCCGCCCGCAAGGCCGAAGAACGGCTCAAGTATATGACCTTTTATTCCACCACACCGCGCTGCCTGCGGGGCTTTCTGCTGAGCTACTTCGGCGAGGCCGCACCGCAGAAGTGCGGCAATTGCTCCAACTGCCTGCTGGCCGAACAGGCGGCAGAACAGGTGGAGCAGCAGGCGGCGCAGGCCAAAGAGCGGGCCGCTGCCAGCGCCAGACGTCTGGCTGGCGGCCGCCGCCGCAATGCAGACGATGTGCCTCTGAGCGAAGCGGACGAAGCGTTGCTGGGCGCGCTGTACGCTCTGCGCAAGCGGCTGGCGGCAAAGCAGAAGGTGCCCGCCTACATGATCTTCAACGATGCCACCCTGCGCGAGATGGCCCGGAAAAAGCCGCTCAGCCTTGACGAGCTGCTGAACATCACCGGCGTGGGCGAAAAGAAAGCCGCCCACTATGGCCGCGACTTCCTCCGCGTCATCGAGGAGATGGTGGAGAGCCGGGGCTGAAAAAACGAACAGGCCCACCGGCAGCGCCGGTGGGCCTGAGATGATTCAGGGGGTCTGATAGAGCTTCAGGGTCGCATCCACGACCTTGTCCCACTGGAAGCGGTCGCAGATGTAATCCGAGGAGAGCCGCTTGAACATCCGGACTGCGTTGGGGTGCTCGATGGCATAGCGCAGCTTGGCTTCCAGGTCATTCACGTCGCCCTGGCGGAAGGTGATCCCCCGGTCATGGACGACATTGGTGCATTCCTCAATGTCCGACACCAGCACACAGTTGCCGTAGCTCATGGCCTCCAGCAGGGAGAGGGGCATTCCCTCCAGGTCGCTGGGCAGAACGAACAGATAGGCGTTGCTGTACAGCTCATCCCGCAGCGCGCCGTCCACGAAGTCGGTGAAGAGGATGCGGTCATCGCCGGCGGCCAGAGCCTTTAGGGTGTTCATGTAATCGCCGGAGTCGGACACGCCGCCCGCAATGACCAGCTTTTTGTCGGTCTTGAGCCGCCTGAAGGCTTCGCACAGATGGTGGCAGCCCTTTTCCGGCACCAGACGGCCCAGATACAGCAGGTAGGAACCGTATTCCAGCCCAAACCGTTTCCGGATGAGCTCCGGCGGGGCATACGCCGGGCGGTTGACGCCGTTGGGGATGTAGTGGGTCTCGCGGTGATAGGTGTCGCGGAAATAGGTCTGGTTGCTGTGGTTGAGTACGATGATCTCGTGTGCGAACCGGGCACCGACCTTCTCGCCGAAGTGGATGTACCAGGAGCCGAAGCTGCCCTTCCACTTGTCCCGCGCCCAGTCCAGCCCATGGACCGTCAGGACGACCCGCTTGCCGAACAGCCGGGGCAGCCAGCAGAAAGCGGCCGGGCCTTCGGCGTGGACATGCACGACATCGTAAGGGCCGAGCGCCGCCGCAAGGCTGGCAAAAAAGCTGGATGTAACGGCCGCAAGCCCTTTTTTATCCAGTGTGGGTACATGGCGGATGCGGATACCGCGGTATTCATCCAGCTTTTGCACTTCATATTCTTTTCCGCTGACGTGCTGGCCGGTACGGTTGAAACAGGTGACCTGATGCCCCTTTTCGACCATCCGCGCGGCCAGCTCTTCAACAACGACCTCGATGCCGCCCTCGTGGGAGGGGATGCGCTTGTGGCCGAGCATTGCGATCCGCATGATTGTCCATTCCTTTGTCTGTTGTAGAGGAGCACCGGCAAGCCCTGCGGTGCTCTGATGTGTCTTTCATTCTACACAGTTTTGCGGTTCAGGTCAAGAAAAAATAGGAAATCCGCGAAAATTTGCAAAATCATGTCGAAAGAATGAAATTTATTGAATGCTCTGGAAGGTTTCCACTGCTTTTGGGAAAATCCAAATTCAGGATGGAAACTTCCGCGTCAATATGTTATAATATAAGGTACAGAACGATCTTGCTGAACGAATACTGATTTTATATAGAACGAAAAAGGAAGGATCTTTATGGGAAAGTATTTTGGGACCGATGGCTTCCGCGGCGAGGCCGGGATCACGCTGACCGCCGATCACGCCTACAAGGTGGGCCGCTTCCTCGGCTGGTATTACAACAAGCTCCGCGAGCGCAACGGCAACAACGAGCCTGCCCGCATCGTCATCGGCAAGGACACCCGCCGCAGCTCCTACATGTTTGAGTACAGCCTTTGTGCTGGTCTGACGGCCTCCGGCGCAGATGCCTATCTGCTGCACGTCACCACGACGCCCTCTGTGGCCTACATCGCCCGCGTGGACGACTTCGACTGCGGCATCATGATCTCGGCCAGCCACAACCCGTTCTACGACAACGGCATCAAGCTCATCGACTGCTACGGCGAGAAGATGCCCGAAGAGACCCTGCTGCTGGTGGAGGACTACATCGACGGCAAGCTCCACGTCTTCGATCAGGACTGGCCGGAGCTGCCCTTTGCCCACCGCGAGCACATCGGCTGCACCGTGGACTACGTGGCAGGCCGCAACCGCTACATGGGCTACCTCATCAGCCTGGGCATCTACTCCTTCAAGGGGATCAAGGTCGGCCTGGACTGCGCCAACGGTTCCAGCTGGAACATCGCGAAGTCTGTGTTCGATGCTCTGGGTGCCGATACCTACGTCATCAACAACAAGCCGAACGGCCTGAACATCAACAACAATGCCGGTTCCACCCACATTGAGGGCCTGCAGAAGTTCGTGGTCGAGAATCATCTCGACGTCGGCTTTGCCTACGATGGCGACGCCGACCGCTGCCTGTGCGTGGATGAGAAGGGCAATGTCATCACCGGCGACCACATCCTGTATATCTATGGCTGCTACCTGCAGGAACATGGCGAGCTGATGAACAATACCGTCGTCACGACCGTGATGTCCAACTTCGGTCTGTACAAGGCCTTTGATGAAAAGGGCATCGGCTACGCCAAGACCGCTGTGGGCGACAAGTATGTTTACGAGTACATGGCCAAGAACGGCTGCCGCATCGGTGGTGAGCAGAGCGGTCACATCATCTTCAGCCAGTACGCCAGCACCGGCGATGGCATCCTGACCAGCCTGAAGATGATGGAAGTCATGCTGGCCAAAAAGCTGCCCATGAGCAAGCTGGCCGAGCCGCTGACCATCTATCCGCAGGTGCTGGAAAATGTCCGCGTGACCGACAAGAAGGCGGCGCAGGACGATGCCGCTGTGCAGGCTGCCGTCAAGGCAGTGGCTGAGGCACTGGGCGACACCGGCCGCATTCTGGTCCGTGAGTCCGGCACGGAGCCGCTTGTCCGCGTTATGGTGGAAGCCCCCGACCACGACACCTGCCAGAAGTACGTGTCGCAGGTCGTGGAGGTCATCGAGGCGCAAGGGTATGGCGTCTGAACGACGCCTCAAAAAGAGGAAGTGCAATGAAACGAGTAAAACAGAGGCTCGCCGTGCTGCTGTGCATCGCAGCACTGTGTGTGCTGGCCCCGGCGGCGCTGGCTGCCCAGCCGCTGGACGAGAGCGAGAACGACGGAAAGGTCATTATCTATTTTGACACCTGCGGCGGCACCGGCATCCCGGTGGTGGAGCGTACCAATGCCGACGGCAAGCTGTCCAGCCTGCCCACCCCCACCATGGAGGGCTATACCTTCAACGGCTGGTTCACCGACATCGTGGGCGGCGACGCCATCGTCGCGGGTGAGACTGTGTTCTCCGGCGAAGAGGCCACCGTCTACGCGCAGTGGAGCCCCATCGACCAGGTGCCCACCGAGCCGACGGCTCCGGCTGACACCGCTGCGGGCATCCTGGAACGCCATAAGGGCACGATTTTGATCGTGGGCGGCATGCTGGTGCTGGTCGCAATAGGCCTTGCAATGTGAAAGGGACTGGAATGGAACAAAAACTGAAGCTGCCCGCCCAGTGCGCAGCGATCCCGCAGGAGGAGCTGGAATCCATCTGCGGCGGTGCCCCCGCCTGGTTCGAAAACACCGTCACCGCAGTCAAAAATACCCTCCGCCCGGCCAAGCCCTACCTCAAGGCCGCCTGGGAGGTGCTCATGGTCACGATGGCCTGTATCAATGAGCTGTATCAGGCATACGGCTATGGCAAGATCGTCATCTCTTCTCTGAAAGGCATCAAGAAGTGCCTGAAGGAGTTTGGACAGTAACGGACAAACGATAAGACCCCCTGTGCAGGATGGGATGCTGCACAGGGGGTCTTTGCTGTTTATGGGATGCGATGGGAATGTTTAATCGTCATCGCTGTCGAGCTTCAGCACGGCCGTGAAGGCCTCGCTGGGGAGGGAGACGCTGCCGAGCTGGCGCATCTTCTTTTTGCCTTCCTTCTGCTTTTCGAGCAGCTTCTTCTTGCGGGTGATGTCGCCGCCGTAGCACTTGGCCAGAACGTCCTTGCGCATGGCCTTGACGGTCTCACGGGCGATGATCTTGCCGCCAATGGCAGCCTGGACCGGGATCTCGAACAGGGTGCGGGGGATGTTGTCCCGCAGCTTTTCGCAGATGCGGCGGCCCTTGCCGTAGGCGTTGTCGCGGAAGACGATCATGGACAAAGCGTCCACGGGGTCGCCGTTCAGCAGGAAGTCCAGCTTCACGAGGTCGCTCTCGCGGTACTCCTTGAACTCATAGTCGTAGCTGGCATAGCCGCGGCTGCGGCTCTTGATGGCGTCGAAGAAGTCATAGACGATCTCGCCCAGCGGAAGTGCATAGTGCAGGTCCACCCGGACGTCATCGAGATACTTCATGTCGGCCAGAACGCCGCGCTTCTGCTGGCAGAGATCCATCAGGCTGCCCACGTATTCGTTGGGGGTGTAGAGGTGGACGTCCACGAACGGCTCCTCCTGCTTGACGATGGTGGACGGGTCCGGATAGCTGGACGGGTTGTCGATCATCTCGACCGTGCCGTCGTTCAGGGTCAGGCGGTAGCGGACGCTGGGGGTGGTGGTGATGATGTCGAGGTCGAACTCGCGCTCCAGACGCTCGGTGATGATCTCCATGTGGAGCAGGCCGAGGAAGCCGCAGCGGAAGCCGAAGCCCAGGGCTGCACTGGTCTCCATCTCAAAGGTCAGGGAGGCGTCGTTCAGCTGCAGCTTTTCCAGTGCGTCCTTTAAGTCGGGGTACTTGGCACCGTCGGCGGGGTAGATGCCGCAGAAGACCATGGGCTTGACCTGACGGTAGCCGGGCAGGGCCTCGGCGGTGGGGCGGTTGGCCAGCGTGACGGTGTCGCCCACGCGGGTGTCCTGCACGGTCTTGATGCTGGCGGTCAGGTAGCCGACCTCACCGGCCTGCAGCTGGTCGCAGGGGGTCAGGCTGGTCGCACCCATGTGGCCGACCTCCACCAGCGTGAACTGGGCACCGGTGGCCATCAGGCGGATGGTGTCGCCGGGCTTGACGGTGCCCTCGAAGACGCGGATGTAGACGATGACGCCCTTGTAGCTGTCGTAGATGCTGTCAAAGATCAGGGCCTTGAGGGGGGCGTCCGGGTCGCCGGTGGGGGCGGGGATGTCGCTGACCACCCGCTCCAGCACCTGGTCCACGTTCAGGCCGGTCTTGGCCGAGACGCGGGGCGCGTCCAGACAGGGCAGGCCGATCACGTCCTCCACCTCCTGTGCCACCTCGTCCGGGTGGGCGCTGGGCAGGTCGATCTTGTTCAGGATGGGCACCAGCTCCAGATCGTGTTCCAGCGCCATGTAGGTGTTGGCCAGCGTCTGGGCCTCGACGCCCTGGGTGGCGTCCACCACCAGGATCGCGCCCTCGCAGGCGGCCAGGCTGCGGCTGACTTCATAGGCAAAGTCTACGTGGCCCGGCGTGTCAATGAGGTTGAACTCGTAGACCTTGCCGTCTTTGGCGGTGTAGTTCATGGTCACGGCGCGGGCCTTGATGGTGATGCCGCGCTCGCGCTCGATGTCCATGTTGTCGAGGATCTGGTCCTCCATGGTGCGCTCGTCCACGCTCTTGGTCAGCTCCAGAATGCGGTCCGACAGGGTGGATTTGCCGTGGTCGATGTGTGCGATGATGCAGAAATTGCGGATGTTGTCTCTTGCCATCTGTTCCTCCAACGGAAAATAGTGGGTGTTCGATTTATGATAAGATCCAGTCCTCCACGGCGATGATCCGGCCGTGTTCGAGGTAGACGCGGGGCACCCGGCGGGAGACCCCGCAGAGTACCTCGTAGGAAATGGTATCGGTCTTGCGGGCGATGTCCTCGGCGCTGTCGCTGACGGTGCCGCCCCAGAGGATGGCCTCGTCGCCCTCCTGCACATCGGGCACGGCGGTGACATCCACCATGAGCTGGTCCATGCAGACCCGGCCCAGCACCGGGCAGGGGACGCCGTGGACTTCCACGATGCCCTTGCCGCAGCTCAGCAGGCGGGGGTAGCCGTCGGCGTAGCCGGTGCAGAGGGTGGCCACTCTGGTGGGGGTTTCGGCGGTGAAGCGCCGGCCATAGCTGGTGGATTGGCCCGGCTGCAGCTCCTTGACCATGCTGACCACGGTCTTGAGTTTCATGACCGGGCGGAACTTCCCGAAGCGGACTTCGTCGCTGGGGTCGAAGCCGTACAAAATGATGCCGGGGCGGGCCATGCAGGGCACGGAGACCGCGCTGCTTGGCCAGTCGGGATGGAGCATGACCCCGGCGGAGTTGTCGCAGTGGACGAGCGGCGGCTCCTGCCCGGCAGCCTTTAAGGCGCGGTAGGCGCGGAGAAAGAGCTGGTACTGCTCCTCGGTGTAGGCGACATTCCCGGCATCGGTGTCGTCGGCCACGGCGAAGTGCTGGAACAGGCCGGTCATCCGCAGGCCGGGCAGGGTGCAGACCTCCAGCATCTCGGCGATGGCCCGGTCAAAATCGGTGCGCAAGGCAAAGCCGATGCGGCCCATGCCGGTGTCGGCCTTGAGGTGAATGTCCACGGTCCCGCCCGCCCGTTCGGCGGCCGCGCTCAGGGCCTTTGCCTGCGGCAGCGAGTAGCAGGCGGCGGTGATGTGCTGCTCGATGAGGGCGGAGGCGTACTCCGGCTCCACATGGCCCAGAATGAGGATGGGCAGCGTCCGCCCGGCATTGCGCAGCTGCAAGGCCTCGGCCAGGCAGCTGACGGCCAGCCAGGCCGCGCCCTCCTCGGCGAAGACGCGGGAGCACTGGACGGCCCCATGGCCGTAGCTGTCGGCCTTGACGACGGCACAGAGCGGCAGGTCGCCCGCCCGCTCCTTCACGGCCCGGAAGTTGGACCGCAGGGCGTCGAGGTCGATCTCGGCCCAGACATGTTTTTCAAAGGTGGTTGTCGGCATGGAAGATCCCTTCCTTTTCTGTGAGCGGCCCTCAGGTCAGAGAAACGCTCTCTACAAGATTCACGATATCACTGATGGAGGCCAGCTTGGTCAGGCCCGAAACATAGACCACATCGCCGCTGTCGTATTCCACGGTGGCAAGGACTGCATAATAGGCCTGGATGTCGCAGCGCACGGCGGTGACGGTGGCCCCCTCGATCTGGATCTTGACCTTGCGCGGGCTGATGACGCCGTAAGCGCTCTTCAGGTCAGATTCCGACTGGCCGATGTAATCCTCGTAGGTCGAGGCGTCTCCCCGCTGGAACAGCACGATCTGATAGTTCGCGTTGTCGCTGTCGGTGCCGGAGGCCAGCTTGAGGGCGTGGCCGAGGGTGTCGTCCTCGGTCATCTCGCACACGGGCCAGACGGCGCTTTCGTAGTCCAGCACGATGCCGTTGTCGGCGGTGTAGTGAGTGTCGGGGGCTGCCGGGGTGCGGCGGTTGACGACCAGTGTCAGCACAAAATAAGCCAGCGCACCGACCAGCACGATCACGCCCATGGCGAGCAGCAGCCGGGATGCCCGCTGCTGGGAAGAGTCCTGCGTGTGAATGTTCTTCGGCATGGAATCGTCTCCTTTTTACAATATCAAATATAGTATAGCACATCTCCGGGCAAAATTGTAGCGCCCCGCCCCAGAAATCCGCCCGCAGCGGCAAAAAATCAGTTGAAAAATCCAAAATCTGAAATCGCGAGATTTCAAGAGATTTCAAGCGAAAACGAGAGAATGAAAAGTTTGCACCGAAAAAATCAAAAAATTCTGTTGACAGGCGCGTTTTTGTGATGTATACTGACACTCGCGCCCCAAAAGGGTGCCTGAACCGTTAAAACACTTATCAGGAGGAAATAGATATGAGCACTACTCTCGTAAAGCCCGCTGAAGTCGAGCGCAAGTGGTATCTGCTCGACGCTGCCGGCAAGAGCCTGGGCCACGTCGCTGCTGAAGCCGCTGTTCTGCTGCGCGGCAAGCAGAAGGTCGATTACACCCCCAATGTGGACTGCGGCGATTTCGTCGTTGTCATCAACTGCGACAAGGCTGTTCTGACCGGCAAGAAGGCCGAGCAGAAGTTCCACATCACCCACAGCAAGTTCATCGGCGGCCTGAAGAAGGTCCAGTACAGCAAGCTGATGGCTGAGAACAGCGATCTGGCTATGACCTACGCTGTCAAGGGCATGATCCCTTCCAACACCATCGGTGCTAAGGCCCTGACCCGCCTGCACTGCTACCAGGGTGCCGAGCACGCTCACGCAGCTCAGAAGCCCGAGAAGATCGAGTTCTAAGAAGGAGGCAATCGAACATGTACGAAACCAAACCTTATTTCTACGGCACTGGTCGTCGTAAGGATTCCGTTGCCCGCGTTCGCGTTTACACCGGCACCGGCAAGATCACCATCAACGATCGTGATATCGACAACTACTTCGGTCTGGAGACCCTGAAGCTGATCGTCCGTTCTCCGCTGGTCCTGCTGGGCCTGGAGGGCAAGTATGACGTCGTCGTCCGCGTTTCCGGCGGCGGTGTTTCCGGTCAGGCTGGCGCTATCCGCCACGGCCTGAGCCGCGCCCTGCTGCAGCAGAGCGATGAGAACCGCGCTGTCCTGAAGAAGGCTGGCTTCCTGACCCGCGATCCTCGTATGAAGGAACGTAAGAAGTACGGTCTGAAGGCTGCTCGTCGCGCACCTCAGTTCAGCAAGCGCTGATTTACCCTCAAAATGTACGTTTGCAACCCTGCTTCGGCAGGGTTGTTTTTGTTATAGCTGTTTTTTCGCTGAACGGGGGTGCGCGGCTGCATCGCGGCCCCGGACAGCACGGAGGGCCCGGTGCGCCATGCACCGGGCCCTCATCTGTTTACTGGCCGCTCTTCAGTTTGTAGAAGTAGTCATCGGCTTCGATGGCCTCCGGGGTGAACGAGTTGTTCTTCCACCAGCTGACGAGGGCAGCGGCCACGGTCAGACCGGTGGAGACCAGCTGCTCCAGCTGGGCCGACTCGATGGGCAGCACCGCGTGGCCGGTGGTGCTGAGGATCTGGTTGGTCAGGGCCAGCGCCAGCGCGGCGGTGCGGGCAATGGTCGAGGGCGAGATCTTGTGCAACCGATGCAGGGCGGCAAGCGAAGCGGCGAAAAACGAATAAAAGGGTTTTAGGGCTTCGTTGATTGTTGCGTTGGCAACCCCACCGCAATGGTAGTGCCCTTCTCCGAACTTTTCTCTACCCAAACGGAGCCGCCGTGGAGGTCGGCGATCTCCCATACCAGTGAGAGTCCCAGTCCTGCGCCACCGTATTCCCGGCTGCGAGACTTGTCCACCCGGAAGAAGGGCTGGAAGATACTGCGCTGATACACCTCCGGGATGCCGCAGCCGGTGTCGGAGACGCGGAGCAGGAGCTTTTCCAACTCCTGAGTAACAGAAACCCGTACCGAGCCACCCGGCCGGTTGTACTTGACAGCATTCTCCGTCAGGTTGAAGATCAGCCGGTAGATCAGCGCGTCGCTGCCGGTCAGGGCGGCGTCGCCCTCCGCTTCCAGCGTGATGCTTCGCTTCTCCGCCAGCGACGCAAGATCCGTAAAGATCTCCTCGACCATGGGGGCGAGCTGGAGCTGCTCGTTCCGCGCCACCTGCTGCAAATTGCTCATCTCCAGCAGCGTCTTGGTCATCTGTGTCAGCCGCTCCGTCTGCTCGCGCAAAAGCGTGAGGAATTCCGCCGTCTCCGGCCGCACATCGGGATGCTCCGCGGAAAACAGCTCCAACTGCGCCTGCATTAGTGCCAGTGGCGTGC
>ENA-UONV01000443-UONV01000443.1-human-gut-metagenome-genome-assembly--contig:-CS4-NODE-443-length-49349-cov-8.701728_pt1 | contig 49349 bp, 55 predicted proteins | sample MGYA00242461_ERZ724008 | MGnify/ENA metagenome assembly ERZ724008 | reverse complement strand
CGCTTGGACTTGGTGCAAAGCGCCCTGTAACAGTAGCTTTTTTGTACATATTTAACCCTTTGTTTAGATTTTTTATATATATTTTATCATATTTACGAGAAAAATTAAATAAACAACTATCATTTTTTCTAAACATGTGGTATAAAGAGATTATAATAATTATGTATGGAGGGCAATTATGGCTACTTCGACAAAAGAATCACTTGGTAATGCGCTTAAAAAGATGCTTACCATCAAGCCTATCGATAAGATAACCGTAAAAGACCTTGTTGAGGAGTGCGGTGTTAACCGCCAGACCTTCTATTATCACTTTGATGATGTTTATGACCTGCTCGAGTGGGTGTTCGAGGAGGACGCAAACAGAACTTTGCCGCAGGAGATACTGTATGAGAATTGGCGTGAGAATGTTCTTACATTCTTCCATTATCTCTACAACAACAAGCTATTCGTCCTGAATGTCTATAACTCCAACAACCGCTCATACTTCCTGCGTTACTTTAAACGCAGACTGCACTACTGCATTCACAGCTTTGCTGTCATCGTTGCAGAGGGTAAGAACATTGAGTGGTCAGACCTTGAGTTCGTCTGCGAATTTTACGCAAATGGTGTTGTCGGTCTTATCTCGCAGTGGCTTGACAGGAACATGGAGCTGCCTCCCGAGATAACCGAGGAGAAATTTATCAAGGTGCTTGACGGTAGTATCGAGAGCATGCTGTCAAGGTTTCAGAAAAGCTGAATAACAGCAAAATGAGGGTCTTCGTATTAGGCGGAGACCCTCATTTTTGTGTTGAAAGAAAAGAGAAAAAAGGATATAATAGATTGGTTGAAAGAGGTGACAAGATGAAAGAGCAAAAGACAAATGTCATGCGCCTTTTAGAGCAGAAAAAGATAAGCTATATTCCGCATGAATACCCGCACGGTGACGAGGCAGTTGACGGGCTGACCGTTGCAAGAATATGCGAGCAGAACCCCGAACAGGTGTTCAAAACGCTTGTTGCAAGGGGTGCAAGCAAGACAATATATGTGTTCGTTATTCCCGTGATAGGCGAGCTTGATCTTAAAAAGGCGGCAAAGGCAAGCGGGGAGAAGTCGGTTGCGATGATCCATGTCAGCGAGATAAATGCGCTGACGGGTTATGTTCGTGGCGGCTGCTCGCCGGTCGGGATGAAAAAGCAGTACAAGACATTTTATGATATAAGCGCAGCAGACAAAGCTACCATTATGGTCAGTGCGGGCAAGATCGGCTATCAGGTCGAGCTTGCGCCGGACGAGCTTGTTAAGCTCACACGAGGAAGCTACGCAGAGTTGGTGTAACTTAAATGGAAAACAGTATTGTAATCAAAGGTGCAAGAGCCAACAACCTTAAAAATATCGATATCGAAATACCCCGAGATAAGCTCATCGTCATGACCGGAGTGTCCGGCAGCGGCAAATCAAGCCTTGCTTTTGACACCATCTATGCCGAAGGACAGAGACGATATGTAGAGAGCCTTTCATCTTATGCAAGGCAGTTTCTCGGGCAGATGGATAAGCCCGACCTTGATAATATACAAGGCCTTTCTCCGGCAATTTCCATCGACCAGAAGACAAGTTCAAGAAATCCTCGCTCGACCGTCGGCACAGTGACGGAGATATACGACTACATGCGTCTTTTGTGGGCACGCATCGGTGTACCGCATTGCCCGAAATGCGGCAAGGAAATAAAGCAGCAGACGATAGATCAGATAATCGATCAGCTTATGCTCCTGCCCGAGGGGACCAAGCTTCAGATACTTGCACCTGTTGTAAGAGCGAGAAAGGGTGAGTATGTAAAGGTTTTCGAGGATGCCCGTAAGTCCGGTTATGTCAGGGCAAGGGTAGACGGCAGCATTTATGATCTGTCCGAGACTATTAAGCTTGAGAAGAACAAAAAGCACAATATCGAGATAATCGTTGACAGAATCGTTATTAAGCCTGAGATAACCCGTAGGCTCACGGACTCCGTAGAGACTGCCGCTTCGCTTGCAAACGGACTTGTCATTGCAGATATTATCAGCGAAAAACGCGAGATACTCTTTTCGCAGAATTACGCCTGCGAGGACTGCGGCATATCCATAGAGGAGCTCACACCGAGAATGTTCTCGTTCAACACGCCCTACGGCGCTTGCCCGACCTGCGATGGCCTTGGCATGCAGCTTCTTGTTGACCCCGAGCTTATCGTGCCGGATGAAAGCCTGAGTCTTGCCGCCGGTGCCATTCAGGCGAGCGGATGGGCGTCGGGTGCAAACGACTCGATTGCCAAGATGTACTACACGGCACTTGCAAAGAAGTACGGCTTTACGCTCGACACGCCTTTTAATAAGCTCCCTAAGGAGGCTAAAGACGCACTTTTTTACGGCACCAAGGGTGAGCCGCTCGACCTGTTGTACGAAAGGGAGAGCAAAAGCGGCTCGTTCTCGGGTAAATATTCAAAGCCCTTTGAGGGCATCTGCAATAATTTAGAGCGTCGCTATCACGAGACGCAGAGCCCTGCAATGCGAGCAGATATCGAAGAGGTCATGTCCGAGATCACCTGCCCGACCTGCGGCGGCTTGAGACTGCGTAAGGAAGCACTTGCGGTCACTGTCGGCGGAAAAAATATTGCACAGATGAGCGATATGTCTATCACCGAAGCGATAGACTTTGTCGGTAGCTTGGTTTTGACCGAAAAGCAGCAGATAATTGCTGCCCAGATATTAAAAGAGATAAAGGTCAGACTCGGCTTTCTTAAAAATGTCGGACTGCAGTACCTCACGCTTTCAAGAGGCGCCGCCACACTTTCCGGCGGTGAGAGCCAGAGAATAAGGCTTGCAACGCAGATAGGCTCGTCGCTAATGGGCGTTTTGTATATTCTCGATGAGCCGAGCATCGGTCTGCACCAGCGCGATAACGAAAAGCTTCTGAAAACGCTCAAGGATCTGCGGGATCTCGGCAACACGCTCATTGTTGTTGAGCATGACGAGGACACTATACGTGCGGCGGACTTTGTTGTGGATATCGGCCCGGCTGCGGGCGTTCACGGCGGCGAGGTCGTCTGCGCCGGCACTGTCGACGAGATATGTGCCTGTGAGCGTTCGGTGACGGGTCAGTATCTCAGCGGCAGAAAAGTGATACCTGTGCCCAACGAGCGCAGACCTACGAATAAGGGCTTTATCACTGTTCATGATGCAAGAGAAAATAACCTGCGTGGCATCGATGTCGCTTTTCCCAAGGGCGTTGTCACCTGCGTGACCGGTGTGTCCGGCAGCGGCAAGTCCTCGCTTGTAAACGAGATCCTGTATAAGACCGTTGCTCTTGAAAAAAACAGAGCCAAAACGAAGCCAGGCAAATGCGGCGGCGTGACGGGACTTGAGGATATCGACAAGGTCATCAACATCGACCAAAGCCCCATCGGCAGAACTCCACGCTCCAATCCTGCAACATACACGGGACTGTTTAACGATATTCGTGAGCTGTTCGCTTCGACCGAGGATGCAAAGCTCCGTGGCTATCAGTCGAGCAGGTTTTCCTTCAATGTCAAGGGCGGGCGCTGTGAAGCGTGCAAGGGCGACGGTCTGCAAAAGATAGAAATGCATTTTCTGCCCGATGTCTATGTACCATGCGATGTCTGCAAGGGCAAGCGCTATAACAGAGAAACGCTTGAGGTCAGGTACAAGGGCAAGAATATCTACGAAGTCCTTGATATGACCGTTGAGGAAGCAAGAGATTTCTTTGCAAATCTCCCCAAGCTCAGAAGTAAGCTCGATACACTGTACGATGTTGGCCTTGGCTATATAAAGCTCGGCCAGTCGAGCACGACTCTGTCCGGCGGCGAGGCGCAGCGAGTGAAGCTTGCAACGGAGCTGTCTAAGCGCAGCACGGGCTCGACTGTCTACATCCTTGACGAGCCTACCACCGGTCTTCACATGGCGGATGTGCATAAGCTCATTTATATAATCAACCGCCTTGCCGATGCGGGCAACACCGTTGTAATAATCGAGCACAATCTTGATATCATAAAATCCTGCGACTATATAATCGACCTCGGCCCCGAGGGCGGCAGCGGCGGCGGAACGGTCGTTTTCACAGGCACACCCGAGCAGTGCGTCGACTGCAAGAACAGCTTTACCGGCAAGTTTCTTAAAAAACTGCTTTGACCCTACCGTGCTCAGTCTCATATAATGCACAAAGGAGGCTGGGTATGTTTGTCGATTTTATAGTAGGTTTTGCGATAACAACAATACTTCTTATTATGCTTTGGGCGCTAAAGGGCCTGCTGCTCACGCCCATAACAAGCGGAGAGAACACCAACATAAGTATTGAGCTTCAAGTTATAGGCGCCGAACCGAAGCTTGAGCAGACCATAAAAGGCTTTGTATGGCTGCGTGATAACGGCACACTGAGGGCAAATTTGCGCATAGACGCTTGCAATGCCGATTCCGCTGCGAAGCACATTGCCGAGTCTTATGCCGAGAAATACGGCTATATTACACTATCAAAAGATGGAGAGAGTTATGGTAGAGCAAACTGAGATAAATGGAATAATAAGCTCAGTCATTTATCTTAACGACGAAAACGGCTATGCCGTCGTGCGTATGGAGACAGACAGCGATGAGATGGTCACTGCCGTCGGCTGCCTTCCGTATATCGCACCGGGTGAGATGATCTCTGCCGAGGGCTCGTGGGTGACGCATGCCCAGCACGGCAGGCAGTTCAAGATAGAGCAGTCAAACAGGCTGCTGCCGACCTCAGCCGACGGCATTTATGAGTATCTTGCCGGGAGCACCGTTAAAGGCATTGGTCCCGCTACGGCGGCACTTATCGTTGACAGGTTTAAGGAAAAATCACTTGATATACTCGAAATGCACCCGGAAAAGCTTGCGGAGATAAAGGGCATCAGCCTTACCAAGGCAAAGGATCTGAGCGCAAGCTTCAAAAAGCAGGCAGGAGTGAGACGGCTAACGGAGTTTTTGTGCGCTTATGGCATTAAGCCGCTTGTTGCGCTCAAGCTATATAGAGCCTACGGATCGGCGGCGCTTGAAACAGTGCATGAAAACCCGTACATAATCTCCGCAAGCCACATCGGCGCAAGCTTTGCCGAGGCGGATAATCTTGCACTTGAGCTCGGCATCGAGGGCGACAGCATAAACAGAATTTCGGCCGCTGTTTTGTTTGAGCTTCAGCACAACAGCGGCAACGGCCACTGCTTTATTCCGAGAGATAAGCTTATTGCTGCGACCTCTCAGCTCATCTCCGTGCCGGCGGATTTGGTGTCGGACGCTATCGACAGCCTATCGGAAAACGGCGGGCTCGTTTGCGATAAAGTAGCAAACCTCAATGTTTGCTACCTTACCGAGCTATACGAGGCCGAGACCTATACTGCCGAGCGCCTTAAAAGCATGGTCGGTCTCAAAACCAAGAGCAGCGCCAACATCGAACGGCTGATAACCAAGCTTGAAAGCCTGTATGACATCAGCTATGCGCCGCTTCAAAAGCAGTCTATCGAGCTTGCGCTTAATAATCGCATACTTGTCATTACCGGCGGCCCGGGCACGGGCAAAACTACGATTTTAAAAGGCATTTTGAGCCTATACGATGAGCTTGAGCTTGAAACGCTGCTTGCTGCCCCGACCGGCAGAGCGGCAAAACGCATGAGCGAGCTCACCGGAAGGGAAGCATCCACCATTCACAGGCTGCTCGGTGCAAAAATGGCCGAGGACGGCGAGACAGTTGTCTTTTCAAAGCACGAAGGCGACCCGTTAAACTGCGATGCACTGGTTCTTGATGAGTGCTCAATGGTTGACATAACACTTATGAGCTCGCTGTTAAAGGCGCTTAAACCCGGCTGCAGGCTCGTATTGGTCGGTGACGCCGATCAGCTTCCCTCGGTAGGCCCCGGCAATGTCTTTTCGGATATCATACGAAGCCAGACCGTACCCACCGTGCGGCTGACAGAGATTTTCCGCCAAAAAGGCGACAGCCGCATCGTGCGCAATGCACATATGATAAACAGGGGAGAGCACCCCGACTTTGAGGCCAACACCGGCGACTTTTTCCGCCTGCGCAGGCTCAAGGGCGGCACGGCGGTCGAGACGATAGTCGAGCTGTGTGCACGAAGACTTCCCGAGAACATGAAGATACCATCTGCAAGTATTCAGGTGCTTTCACCTACGAGAAAGGGCGAGACCGGCACCGTGAACCTCAATAAGCGTTTGCAGGCAGCGCTCAATCCGCCGAGCGAGAGCAAGAAGGAAAAGCTTTTCGGCGAAGCGGTGTTCCGTGTCGGCGACAGGGTCATTCAGACCAAAAACAATTATGACACCATATGGAAAACCAAAGGCGGCGTAAGCGGCGCAGGCGTTTATAACGGTGATATCGGAACGATCGCCCAGATTGATCCCATTACAGAGACGCTTACCGTTGACTTTGAGGACAAGCTTGCGACCTACAGCTTTGAGATGCTCAACGAGCTTGAGCACGCTTGGGCGCTGACGGTGCACAAATCGCAGGGCAGCGAGTATAGAGCCGTCGTGCTGGCACTCAGCGGCGATGTTCAGATGCTCCTCACAAGGGGCGTACTGTATACGGCAGTCACAAGGGCAAAGGAGCTGCTGATCATGGTCGGCGACGATAATATCGCCCACCGCATGATAGATAACAACAAGCAGTCAAGGCGATACAGTGCGCTGCGTTTGAGGCTCATTGCTGATGATTAAGCTATTTGATTACATACTTGACCTCATCTATCCGCCGAAATGTGTGTTCTGCGGTAAGGTCATCGACAAGTCGGATATATGCAATGACTGTATAAAAACATTGCCGTACACGAAGGGCGACAGTGTATATCAGAGGTTTCCGTTTGTCGATAAATGCATATCGCCGCTTTTTTACAAGGACTATGTTCGCCGTGCCGTGCTGCGCTTCAAATTTTCCGGCTGCTCGTGCTATAGCCGCAGACTTGGCGCAATAATGTCGGAATGTGCCGAAAATAATCTTGATTGCGGCAGTATTGATATGATATCATGTATACCGTTAAGCAAGAAGCGGCTTCACGACAGAGGGTATAACCAAGCCGAGCTCCTGGCAAAGGAGATATCCAAAAATGTCGATGTGAGGTTTGTGCCGACACTCAAAAAGATAAAGAACAACACGGCGCAGTCGACTATAAAGGACGCAAAGCAGAGAGCGGTAAATGTCGTCGGAGCGTACACGGTCATTGATCCGAATGCCGTCAAGGGAAAGCACATCCTGCTCGTTGACGATGTGGTCACCACCGGCTCAACCGTCTCGGAGTGTGCGAGAATGCTCAAAAGAGCAGGTGCAAAGTCGGTCTACTGCATAACTCTTGCACGCCGTGAAGATTGATATTTGATCAATAGGGATAGAATTATAACAAAAGTCGCCGATAAACGCTCGGCGGATTGGAGAATACTATGGTTATATTTGAAAGAGATATTGCAATAGATATGGGGACCTCGTCAACGCAGGTTTTCGTTGCCGGCAGCGGCGTTGCACTGCGTGAGCCGACGGTCGTTGCCGTCGACAAGAACAGCGGCAGAATGCTGAAGATAGGTGAGGAGGCCAAGAAAACGCTTGGCCGCACCCCTGCAAATGTCGTTGCGATTCATCCCATAAGCAACGGCGTTATATCAGACTACGACATGTCGGCCATGATGCTTCGTGAGCTCGTCAGTCGTGTTACATCGTTCAGCCTTTTTAAGCCCAGACTTTTGATGTGCGTTCCGAGCAGCATCACCGGCGTTGAGGAGCGTGCGATAATCGACGCTGCCATCGAGGCGGGCGCAAGAAAGGCTTATCTTGTTGAGAACGCCGTCGCCACCGCCGTTGGCGCAGGCGTGGATATCAACAAGGCCGACGGCCACATGGTCATCGATATCGGCGGCGGCACGACGGATGTTGCCGTGGTGTCAATGGGTGGTGTTGTCGAGTGCGAGTCAATTAAAACCGCAGGCTATAGTTTTGACGAGGCAATTATCAGATACATCAAGAAAAAGCACAATCTGCTCATCGGCGAGAGAACTGCCGAGGAGCTCAAGATAAGCATTGGCGGCATTGAGCTAAAGGGCGGTGTTGACTCCATCGAGGAGGTTAAAGGCAGAGATCTCATGACCGGCCTTCCAAAGACAGTTGAGGTCACCGCATCCGAGCTCGTTGATGTTCTCAGAGAGCCCGCAGGACTGATCCTCGAGAGCGTGCACGCCGTTTTGGAGAGAACTCCGCCAGAGCTTATCGGTGACCTTGCCGATAACGGCATCATCATGTCCGGCGGCGGAAGCATGATCTTCGGCATGGATACCCTCGTTGAAAACAGCACCGGCATAAGCACCATGCTTGTTGACGACCCCATTGCATGCACTGTCCACGGCGCAGGCAAGATGCTCGGCAGGCTTGACTATATGCAGGACGGCATGATGAACTTCTTAAGAAACAGAGAAATGAAAAACTAAAATAAAGAGAATACAGAGGATAAAGACATGAAAAAGCTATCCCGATTCAGCGCACTGCTGCTGGCAGTCCTGATGCCCCTGAGCCTTGCAGCCTGCGGTGGCGGCGGCCAGTCGACCGACAAGGAGTTTTCCGCCGGTGTGACCGATGGAAACACCTACACCAATGAGTATTTCGGCTTTGCCGCAACTCTTGATGAGAACTGGACGATGCTCACCAAGGATCAGATCACCCAGATCACCGGTCAGACGGCCGAAATTCTAGACGATGACAACTTGGCTGAGATGTACGAGGACGGCAAGGTCGTCATGGAGATGTACGGCGTTCGCAGCGACAACTCAACTGTAAACATCACTGTTGAGAACCTTGGCACTATAAACGGTGCAAAGTATGACGAGAGCGGCTATGTCGACGAATCACTCAAGCAATTGCCTGATCAGCTTTCTGCCGGCGGCTTTACGGATATTAAGACCGAAAAAACTACTGTAACCTTTGCCGGCACCGAGCACGACGGCATTACCATCACTGCAAACGTACAGAGTACAGCTGTGCATGAGGTTCTGGCCTGCGTGAAGGTCGGTAACTATGTTGCGGTCATTACTGCTGTTACATTCGGTGACAGCAATCCGAGTGAGATACTCGACCTGTTTAAGGCAATATAATTTTAGACAGCAAAAAGGCACGCCGGGCGGTGTGCCTTTTTCGTTTATGCTCCTACGGGGAGCGACGGCTCTGTGTTGTCGGGAGTCTGACGCTTCATGCCGACCTTTAACAGCAGCGGCGTTATAAGCGTCGTTACAATAACGACGAGGACAACTGCGGGGAACATCGTTCCGGCGATAAGACCCGCCATGCTGCCTTTTTTCGCAACTATCAGTGCGACCTCACCACGGGACACCATACCAAGACCTATCTATATGGAATCATAGGTATTAACCCCCGTTAATTACCCGACAAAGACATGAAAAGACCGGCTCGGAATCGTACCGAGCCGGTCTGAATTAAATTAGATTTTACTGTCCAGCCAAGCGAGAATGTCGGTGTAGACCTCGTCTTTGTTTATCTCGTTTAACATCTCGTGTCTGCCGCCTGGGTAGAGCTTGATGCTGACATCCTTCATGCCCGCCTCAAGGAAGTTGTTGTATGCCTTCTGAACGCCCTTGCCGCATTCGCCGACGGGATCCATGTCGCCGGACATGAAATAAACGGGCATATCCTTGTTCATGGCGGTGAGGTTTTTCTTGTTCGTAATGAACTTAACACCCGTCATCATATCACGGAACAGGCTGCATGAGGGAATAAAGCCGCACAGAGGGTCGTCGATGTATTTTTGAACATTGGCCTCGTCTCTCGACAGCCAGTCATATTCGGTCTTGGGGTTTTCGTATATCTTATTGTAGCTGCCGAATGCAAGATTGTTGAGGAATTTGCTGTAGTGGTGAGCACCCTTGAGGCCGGTAACAAGATTGCCCATGAAAAGGCCGCCATTAACAAGGGCTGCACCCTGATTGCCTGTGCCGCTGATTATCGCTGCATTAAATGCATCGGGGTAACGGATTAGCAATGTGCGGGCCATGAAGCTTCCCATGCTGTGACCGAAAACGATGATAGGCAGCTCTGGGTAATTTTCATGCATAGCAAGTCTGAGCACTTCCTCGTCACGCACGGCATAATCCCAGCCGTTATCATACGCAAAAAAGCCGGTCTGCTCCTCGCTTTCTATGCTCTTGCCGTGACCGAGGTGGTCGGTGCCAACGGCGATGATGCCGTTATCGGCAAGGAAGCTCATGAATTCATCATAACGGTCGATATACTCGGCGATACCATGGATGATCTGTACGATGGCTCTCGGCTCTGCGTCAGGAACGCACATGCGGGCGTGGATCTTGTTTTTGCCTGTGCTCGAATTAAAATAGAAATCCTTAAAAGTAGGCATAGAAATAATCCTCTCTTTGTGTTATAGTGTTATCTAGGAATGATTTTATATCGAGATAATACATTAGTCAACAAAAAACTGGAGGAACAAAAATGAACGGTTATGTTATAGCTCTTGATCAGGGCACTACCAGCTCGAGAGCGATAATCTTTGACTCGAACGGAATACCCGTTTCCATAGGGCAGTACCCCTTCCCGCAGATATTTCCGAAGCCCGGATGGGTAGAGCACGACCCCATGGTCATTCTTGATACGCAGCTTCGTGCGATGGCCGAGGCGTTTGAAAAAAGCGAGCTTTCGCCGACGGATATTGCCGGCATCGGCATCACAAACCAGCGCGAGACCACCATTGTGTGGGATAAGAACACCGGCAAGCCCGTTTATAATGCGATAGTCTGGCAGTGCAGAAGAACTGCACCTATGTGCGAGGATCTTGAAAAGACCGGCATCGGCGACTATGTTCAGGAAAAGACGGGACTGCTCATCGACGCATATTTTTCCGGCACCAAGATAAAGTGGATACTCGACAATGTCCCCGGGGCAAGGGAAAGAGCCGAGCGAGGCGAGCTGCTGTTTGGCAATGTCGACTCATGGCTTATCTGGAACCTCACCGGCGGCAAAGCTCATGTTTCAGACTATTCAAACTGTTCGAGAACTATGATATTTGATATCAACGAGCTTAAGTGGGACGAAAAGCTCTGCGATGCACTCGATATCCCCATGAGTATGCTGCCCACACCAGTACCGTCATCAATGATATACGGCAAGGTGGCGGCCGGCATAAACGGCATCGAGATACTTGCCGGAACTCCCGTTTGCGGCAGTGCAGGAGACCAGGCAGCGGCACTGTTCGGCCAGGGCTGTATCGACCGCGGTCAGGCAAAGAACACCTACGGCACCGGCTGTTTTACCCTAATGAATACCGGCAGCCAGTCGGTCAGAAGCAAAAACGGCCTTGTAACGAGCGTTGCGTGGTCAATCGGCGACGAGACTACATACGCTCTTGAGGGCAGCGTGTTTAACGCAGGCAGTACCATACAGTGGCTGCGTGACGAGGTCGGACTTCTCGGTACATCGTCCGAGTGCGAGGCGCTTGCAACATCCGTTCCGGATAACGGCGGCGTTTACCTTGTTTCCGCCTTTACCGGGCTTGGCGCACCGAGATGGGATATGTACGCAAGAGGTGCGATAGTCGGCCTCACAAGAGGCTGCACAAAGGCACATATCGCAAGAGCGGCGCTTGAAGGCATTGCCTATCAGGTAAAAGACCTTTTGGACGCTATGGAATCCGACGCCGGCGAAAATCTTTCCGTTCTGCGAGTTGACGGCGGCGCTTCGGTCAATAACTTCCTGCTGCAGTTCCAGTCGGATCTGCTCAGAAAGCCCATTGATCGTCCGCAGATGGTCGAGACCACGGCATTCGGAGCAGCGTTCCTTGCGGGCCTTGCAACCGGCGTTTGGAGCAGTGTTGACGAGATAAAGAAGCTTAGAAAATCAGACAGAGTATTTGAGCCCGTTATGGACGAAAGTGATGCCGAGAAGCTGCACGCAACATGGCTGCGTGCCGTCGAGCGTTCGGCAAATTGGGAAGAATAATGGAACAGGTTTTAGTAGTAAAAAGAGAAAAGATCGAAAAATTTATAGCAGGCAAAAACGGCCTTATAACCGAAAATGTGTCGGAGCTGCTTGAAATCATCCGCAATGAGCATGAGTATATGCCCAGAGCCGAAGCTGAGGGACAGCCGGCTTTTAAGCAGATAATACCCTATGTCATCCTGCGCCAAGGTGACAAAATATTCGTCACCCGCAGGCTCAACAAGGGCGGCGAGGCAAGGCTTCACGGCAAGATATCCATCGGTGTCGGCGGTCACATAAACCCCGTTGACGAGCAGGGCGACATGCTCATGAAGGGGCTTTGGCGTGAGATACACGAGGAGGTCGAGCTCCATAGTCACGGCGAGCTTTGCTCATGCGGCTTTATAAATGACGACTCGAACAGTGTCGGCAGTGTGCACCTCGGTGCATGCTTCACGCTTGAGACCGAGGGAAAGGTGTCCGTCAAGGAGACAGAAAAGCTCGAAGGCCTGTGGATGACCCTGCCCGAGCTCAAGGAAAACTACGACTACATGGAAACATGGACGCAGATAGCGCTGGAGGTGCTCTGAGTGGACATTTTCAGACCGGCAGACATTCTGCTGCCGAATGTTGAGGATATGACTGCATGGAGCGTTGTTGCCTGCGACCAGTTCACCTCCGAGCCGGAGTATTGGCAGCAGGTGCGTAAGATCGCAGATAGCAAGCCCTCAGCGCTCAATATGATACTGCCCGAGGCGGAGCTTGGCATCAAGGATACCGAGACCGAGAGCGAGAAAATTTACTCTGTCATGCGCAGCTACCTCGAAAGCGGTGTGTTCACCGAGCTCAAAGACAGTTTTCTGTACATCGAGCGAACGCTATCCGATGGCACAGTCAGGCCGGGGCTTGTCGGAATGCTCGATCTTGAAGCCTATGACTGGACGGAGGGCTCAGTTTCGCCTATACGGGCGACAGAGCATACGGTGGAGGACAGGCTGCCGCCACGCATTCGTGTGCGTGAAAAGGCGCTTGTCGAGATGCCACATATAATGGTTTTCATAGACGACCCCGAAGACTATGTCTTTTCTTCGGTCAAAAAGGGAAAGGTGCTATATGACTTTGAGCTTATGCAGCACGGCGGTCATATCAAGGGCTGGCAGGTCTCGGACAATGCCGCGGTTGAAGCTGCCGTAGATAAGCTCGGTGATAAGGATGAGCTTATAAAAAAATACGGTAGTGCAGATGATCCGATAGTTTTTGCTATAGGCGACGGAAATCATAGTGTTGCGGCCGCAAAGCAGTATTGGGAGGAGATAAAGCCCATGCTCAGCACCGAGGAAAGGGAGACGCATCCGGCGCGCTTTGCGCTCTGCGAGATAAACAACATCCACTCGCCGGCGATAACCTTTGAACCGATACATAAGGTGCTGTTTGATACCGAAGCCGAACAATTTATTTCCGAGGCAAAGAAATACTTTGCGGATGACATAGGCAAAGGCAAGGCGATAACCGTCGTTACGCATGATATGACCGAGACCATAGAGCTTGCGGACATGACGCTCGGCGAGATTATCGGCTCATGCGAAAGCTTTTGCAAGGCGTACATCGAACGCTTCGGCGGTAGGATAGACTATATCCACGGCGATGAGGAATGCATTGGTATGGCAGGCAAGGAGCATGATGCCGGTATTTTGATGCCGAGAATGGAGAAATCCGAGCTGTTTACATCAGTCTACAAGAGCGGTCCGTTCCCAAAAAAGAGCTTTTCGATAGGTCACGGACCTGATAAGCGCTATTATCTTGAATGCAGGATAATTAATCCTTGTCATAAGGCTGAGAATGTGATAGAATAACTGCCGTTAATTCGTAATTATACATTTAGAGGAGCTGTTAAAAGATGTCAGGACATTCCAAATGGCACAATATACAGAAAACAAAGGGTGCAGCGGATGCAAAGCGTGCTCAGGCGTTTACCAAGATCGCAAGAGAAATGATCGTTGCGGTCAAGGAAGGCGGCAGCGGCGACCCCAATAACAATTCACGCCTCGCTGCGGTCATCACCAAGGCAAAGGCTGCAAACATGCCAAACGATAACATTAAGCGCACCATTGACAAAGCACTCGGTGCAGGCAATACCGACAACTACGAGAAGATCGTTTACGAAGGCTACGGCCCGAACGGCGTTGCCATAATCGTTGAGACTATGACCGATAACCGCAATCGTACCGCAGGCGAAATTCGCCACTACTTTGATAAGTACGGCGGAAACATGGGCGCAGCAAACTGCGTTTCTTGGTCGTTCGATAAGAAGGGCGTTATCGTCATCGACAACGAGGATGAGGAGCTTGACGAGGACACCGTCATGATGGAGGCCCTTGACGCAGGCGCTGACGACTTTGAGCCCGACGGCGAGACTTTTGTTGTGTACACAAAGCCCGACGATGTTACCTCCGTTGCAGAAGCCATTATCGCAAAGGGCTATAAGCTTCTCTCCGCTCAGGTTGAGATGCTTCCCCAGAACGGCTACATCAAGCTCACCAACGAGGATGATATCAAGAATATCACCAAGATGCTCGATATGTTTGAGGACAACGACGATGTCCAGAATGTCTGGCACAACTGGGAAGAGTAATTGAATATGCAATAATCCCTCCGGCTCGGCCGGAGGGATTATTTTTATCTGTATTCAGGGACAAGTGAGTCGCCCAAAACGCTCTTTTTGACCGTAAACTCAGGCGTCCCCATGAATCCGGGTGCGGCGTCGTATTTGTTAAAGACGATAACAAGGTCGCCGTCATCGTTCCAATAGAAATTGCCGTTTTCACCCGGTTCAAGGTAATACACGCCGAACGGGTCATCTTCGAGCCAGTATTTTATATCTTTGTCTTCGTTCATTTCAACCTTCATCTGGCGCTGCACCTCAGCCTTGAGCTTGCTGTAAAAGCTGTCGTCAACCGCAAGATCGCTCAGCTCAACGATACAGCCCTTGTTTTTGTCGATGTGATAGTACTTGTAGTAGGTGTTGCCGCTTCCGTACACTTCATAAACACGCAGCTTCAGAGTAAACCATTTGTCGGTGTTCGTGACCACCTCATAGTCGACATGCACCGATCCGTGACCCTTGCCCTCGGTTAATTCAATATCCTTGTAAAAACAATCGGAAATAAGCTTCGTCATCTCGTCGATATCCTTGTTTATAAAGCTCTCGGCATCTCCGTTTTGACCTGTGACATGCGGCACATCAATATCAAGCGTGTAGTTATCGTCTGAATAAGTGTAGTTTCTGATGGTTACTACCTCGATTATGCTGCTAATGACAGGGATATTCTCCAATGCCTGAGCATATGCCGGGCTGCAATTGGGAAGCACAACGAGAAATACCAGCAGCAGACACGCCGCTGCACTCAGAATTTGCTTAACGACCCTTCTGCGCCTGCAATTTGAATTATCGGGCAGGGAAGCGAGCGTGTCGTCAATTTGCTTGCTCACGCTTTCGGGTACTGTATAATCATCTTCCTTTGCGCATCTTTTTAAGTGGGAGTCAAAATTGTTCATTTGAGAAAGTCTCCATTAACATTTCTCGCAGCATTTTTCTTGCACGGGAAAGTTGCTGCTTTGCGGTCACGACCGATGTACCGGTGATTTTTGAAATTTGGGCTATTGACAGATCCTCAAAATAGAATAAAACAACGACCTCTCTATATGGCTGTTTCAATTGGTCGACTGCCTTTCTAAGTGTGAGCGCAGTCACGATCTCGTTTTCGGAGCTGCTTTCCTCGATCTCAAAATCATCGATGGAAAGCAGCTTTTTATTGCTGCGGACAAGTTCCACGGCGCAATTGCGGACTATCCGCAGAAGCCATGGTTTGAATGAGTATATGTTATTGAGCGTATCCAAATTTTTGTACGCTCGGTAAATTGACTCACTGATAGCATCGGCTGCATCGCTTTCGTTCAATAAAATGGAGAATGCGACAGAATACATAGCTTTTTCATTTTGCTTTATCAGCCGGCAAAATGAATCCTTATCGATCAATGCCGCACCTCCTATTTATATCTTATATATACTTTGCTGTCTCCGTGCTGATCCACTCGACCCAAGTGGGGTAGTACTTAGCGTAAAGGTGCGTGCCGTCAGATGTCATATCCGAGGAAAGAGAGCCGCTGGCATCGTCAAAGATGGTGTTGGCGTCAATGTAAAACACTTTGCTGCCGTCCGCCAATGCGGAAAGCTTTGTGTTAAGATCATTGATCGCTGCGTTGTTTACGACCTTATCGCTGTCCGAACGGGATTTTGAAACATGCAGATTAGCCTCGATGATAATACTTGCATTTGGTTGCTTTTCTTTTATAAGATCAAGCACCTTACTGTACTTATCGACGACAGAACTATGGGGATAGCCAACCTCGTTGATGCCGAGCATGATGTAAATCTTACTGTACTGCTTCTTAGACAGAAGCTGCGAAAGGGTGACATTTCCGACTCCGTCTACCGAAAGAGACTCACCGGTGACATCGAATACATTCATGCCAACGCTGCAGAAGAAGTCTGCACTTTTAAGTCCGGAGTATTCTCTGATGCCCACAGTTCTCGAATCTCCGATAAAGAGCGTGTCGTTCATGCTGACGGGAGAGGGAGCTTTACTGGGCTTAGGAGTTTTCGTCTCAACCGGCTTTGTTTCGACCGGCTTCGTTGGCTTGGGAGTTGCCATAGGCTCGACGGTCTGCACCGGCGTCGATGTCGGCTCGGGGGTGGGAACAACATCGGGCTCGCCATGGCGGGAGCAGGATGCAAAAATAAGTACGGCTGCGGTCACGATAATCAAAATTGCAAGAGTTATTATATTGGATTTTTTCATGGTTACATCCTCAGAATCTGAAATATAGGAATGGGTCGTCAAGCCCACGGTACATACAGTAAATGCTGCCGAGCAGAATGGCAAGAAGGAAAATGCCGATAATCACTTTGCTCTTAACCTTTTTAAGAAGCTTATACGGAAGCTTTGTTGAGAACAAAACGGCAATTATAAGAAAAGGATAGTACTGGCCTAGATACTTGAGGTAGTCATATCTGAACACCGACCAAACACCCTGTCCAAAGAACGGGAACAGACGGGTGAACAGCACGCCAAGCTGCGAGAAATCGGTCACGGCGAACACTGCCCAGCTTAGCGGAATGAGCAGTATCATATATATATGACCTATAACGGGGTGCGCATTCAAATACTTGCCGATAAAGAACTTTTCGATGACCAGTATGCAAAAGAGCATGAAACCCCAAAGCATGAAGTTATAGCCTGCTCCGTGCCATATGCCCGTTAGCAGCCAAACAATGAGCAGATTGAGGATAACTCTCGGGACGCTCCTTCTGCTGCCACCGAGGGGAATGTAGACATACTCTCTGAACCATGAGCCGAGTGTGATGTGCCATCTTCTCCAAAACTCGGTCATGGTAAGACTCGTATAGGGGTGGTTAAAGTTTGTGGGCAGCTCAAAGCCAAGCATTTTGCCCATGCCGATCGCCATGAGCGAATAACCGAAGAAATCAAAATAAAGCTGGAACGAATAAGCCGCAACGCCCATCCATGCAAGGGGAGTGGAGACGCTTTCGAAGCCGATTGCAAGCGTCTGCGACCAGAGCTTGCCCAATGGGTTCGCAAGCAGGACCTTTAAGCCCAAACCGAAGATGAAAATTCCGAGACCCTTGAGCGCATCCTCAAACCAAATATTTCTCTTGTGCAGGTCATATTGCACTTGCCTGTATGTTACTATCGGGCCTGCGATGAGCTGCTCAAACATGGAGATATACACGCAGTAGCACAAAAGACTCTCCTCGGCTTCAATATCCCCCCTGTACACATCGATAAGATACGAGATGCCCTGGAAGGTGTAGAACGAAATGCCGATAGGCAGAATAATATTTGCCGTGAAGTTGAAGCTTTCCGACAGCCTGTTGAGTTCACTGATTACAAAGCCCGCGTATTTAAATGTACACAGGCAGATAAGGTGAAACACGATGCCGACGACAAGCAGCAGCTTTTTATGCTTTTTTGACCTGCTTATCCCCAGACCCACAACAAAGTCGACCAGCATGCACGCAATGAGCAGAACAAAGTGGTACGGCGCATTGATTGTTCCGATAAAGTAAAACGCAAGACTGCCTAAAAGCAGGGTGTAGTTTTTATATTTATTTGGAGTTAAATAGTAGCAAGTGAAGAAGATCGGGAAGAAGATTAGAAGAAAATTAATACTGCTGAAAACCATGGCTTTTGTATATCCTTATGCTCAAGCGAAAGTACATCTCAATTATCTATAATATAGACAACTTAACAAGTGAAAAGGTGACAAGAAAATTAATTTTTAACAAGGAATAATTTTTTGCTTACCATAATAATTATAGGACATAGGACGGTGAGCAAAATGAATAAACTAAACAGCGCAGCGTCGATGCTTCCGATAGCCCTAAACAGCGAGATACTGATACTTCCGGAGACCGAGCGTGAGAAGATAGAGGAGATCCGTTTGCGGGCAGGACAGGCTATGACGGTACTCATAAATGGCGAGGAAAGGCTGATAGCCGAGGGGCATACCGTGACGGTAGATGACCTAGAAAGCGTGCTTGAATGTGCAACAGGCGCATCGGTGCACGCCGTGGAGACAAGCATGGCAAACGGCTACATAAATGTCGACGGCGGCATCCGTCTCGGCATATGCGGAAACGCAATAATGCGCTCCGGAGCAGTTTGCGGCATCAGGAACCTAAGTTCATTATCGCTCAGAATACCGAAAGAAATACGAGGTGTCGCCGCAAACGAGTTAAGACAAATGAACCAAAACGGTTTGACGGATATCCTCATCGCATCTCCGCCAGGCTCCGGCAAAACGACCTGCCTGCGTGAGTTTATAAGAGTTATCTCCGACAGCGGCAAGCGTATCTCGGTAGCCGATGAACGGGGCGAGATAGCCGCCGTAAGCGGAGGCGCACCTCAGTTCGATGTCGGCAGGCATACCGATATTATTAGCAACGCACCGAAGGCAAAGGCAGCAATGATGCTCATAAGAGCCATGAACCCCGATGTCCTTGCAATGGACGAGATAAGCTCAAGCGAGGACATGCAGTCCGTTTTCGAGGCCTCCGGCTGCGGAGTGCGGCTGCTTGCAACAGCTCACGCAAGAGACCTTGATGATCTATATTCACGCAAGCTTTATCGCCGACTTATGCAGATGCGCATATTCAAATACTGCCTGTTTATAGAAAACAGCGGAGGCAACAGAAGCTACCGCATAGAGGAGCTGAAGCTATGAAGCTTTTAGGTGCTGTGCTGCTGACTGCGGCGGCCTCGGTCATGGGATTTTTCAAGGCACGGGAGCTTAAAGCTTCGTCACAGTCGCTCAGGGAAATCATATCACTTTTGGAGCTGATGCGCAATGAGATATGTACAAGAAGAACGCCAATTAAACAAATTTTTTCTTGCTCAAATCTGCCGGACTACCGGTACATGAACAGCTTTATAAGCAGTCTTGAAACAGAGCTTTCGAGCCTCGGCAGCAAGAGCTTTACGCAAATTTGGTGCGAGAACGCTGAAAAAACGCTGCAAATGCTAAGCAAAAGCAGCAGACAAGCTCTAAAGGACCTCGGTAGCAGCATAGGCAAATACGATGCCGAACTTCAGGCAGCATCCATTGACAGGTGCATAAGCGAGCTTAGCAGCGAATACGAAAAGCTTAACGAGGGACTTAAAAACAACGAAAAAATGTACATCGGATTAGGAACGGGAATAGGTCTTATTGCCGCAATAATACTGGTCTGAAAAGGAGATAAAATGGAGATTGATCTGATATTCAAAATTGCCGCCGTCGGCATACTTGTTGCGGTGCTAAATATTTTACTCACCCGTTCCGGACGGGATGAACAGGCATTAATGACGACAATAGCCGCACTTGTTGTCGTACTCATCGTGGTAGTTCAGAAGATCAGTGAGCTGTTCGGCCTCATAAAGACCCTGTTTCAACTCTGATGGAGATCGTTGCAAAGGCCGCTGCAGTCGTGCTTTTGTGCGCAGCGTGCAGTCTGTTAATAAAACCGAAAAATCCTGAATTTTCTTTCGTGTTGAGCACAATATGTGCAGTTTGCGTGTGTGCGGCTGCCGTCGGAATGATATCCTCGCTTGCCGACTTTGTTTCCGATATCATCAAAAGCTCGGGCCTGCCGTCTGCAATATTCGTCCCGATAATCAAATGTGTCGGCATTTCCGTTCTAACAAAGCTCGTCTGCAATCTTTGCAAGGATGCAGGGCAAAACGGCACATCGTCAGCCGTCGAGTATCTCGGCAGCGCTGCAATGGTCTACGCCGCAATACCGCTGCTGCAAACACTACTAAAGACATTGGAGGGACTCACATGAAAAGAGTTTTGCTAATTACATTTGTAATGCTTCTTATCCTGCCGACCACCTGCTATGCCGACGGGTTCGACACAAGCAAAGTCGAGGACACTCTGCCGGACGAGGTAAAAGAACTTGCCGGTGACCCTGACGATGCAGGAGATGTCCAAGCGTTTTTTGATCGCCTTAGCGACACCGTGAAGCAAAAGCTCAAGGACAACGCAGGTGGTATTCTTAAAAAGGCGGTAAGCGTCGTCATAGTTTCCGTTCTGTGCTCAATTCTTGCACTTTTTGGCGGCGACAAAACGCCGGAGCTCGTGACACTTTGCGGCTGCGCTGCTATAACGATACTGTGCGTGAGCGACACTAACTCATACATAAACCAAGGTGCAAAGACGATAGACGACATCTCCGCATTTTCGAAGATACTTTTGCCTGCTATGTGCACAGCCTCGGCTGCCTGCGGTGAGATAAGCTCGGCGGCGGTCAGGTATGCTGCATCGGCAATGTTCATGGATGTTTTCATAGCTTTGGCGCAGAATCTGATAGTTCCGTTTATCTACGCATACATAGCCGTAAGCATTGCTTCGGCAGCGTTCGATAATCCGAGTTTGGGTTCAATATCTAAGCTTCTGAAATGGGTCAGCACAAGTCTTATGACGCTGCTGTCGCTGGGCTTCACAGCCTACATCGGTGTAAGCTCCGCCATAGCCTCAGGTGGGGACAAGCTTGCATCGAAAATTGCCAAAACGACCATATCAACGGCGTTTCCAGTGGTAGGCGGGATCATATCCGACGCAGCTTCGAGTGTAGTCGCTGGAGCGGAAATTGTCAAGAACACTTTGGGTGCTTTCGGTATGATCGCCGTACTGTCTTTGTGCATTTCGCCGATGGTCGTAATAGGCCTGAATTACCTTGCCTTTAAGGCTGCCGGAGCATTTACTTCCACACTCAAGTTGCCTCAGATCGCAGCCCTGACGCAGAGCATCGGAACGGCCTTCGGAATGTTGCTGGGGCTTGTCGGATGCTGCGGAGTGATGATGTTTATCTCCCTGATTTCATGCATGAGAGCGGTGGTGGGCTGATGAGCGAATTTGTGCATAATTACATACAAACTCTTGTGTATTCCGCTGTGTTCTGCTTCCTTGCGATGGCGCTCACGCCCGAGGGCAGCGGCAAAAAAGCCGTCGGCATAGCCTGTGCCGCAGCAATGATGATTGCGGTCATATCGCCGGCAGTCTCGATAGACCTGAGCGACTATTCAAAAACACTCACGGAGTATAAGCTCAAGGCAGAGGAGTACGCTAACAGCGGAAAAATCGAGAGCGAAAATTTGAATAGATTGTACATACAAGATAAGTGTCAGGCATATATATTGGACAAAGCCAAAGAAATGGGAGCGGATATTGAAGATGTCACAGTCACCGCCGAGTGGTCGACCGACGGCTTCTGGTACCCTGCAAGCTGTGAGATACGGTACGGCTGCACAGATGTGCAGCGGGCGGAGCTTGAGGCGTTTATCGTAGCTAAGTTTGGGATAAGCAAAGATGAACAAAAGTGGTGTAAAACAAATGAACAACAAAAAAGTATTGGACGGTCTTGCAAAGTATAAATATCCGCTCATCGTGCTGATAGTGGGGCTCGTGCTGCTCCTTATCCCGGGCGGCAGCGCAAAAACCGGCTCCGACAGGGGCTTAAACGATGATGAGCAGCGCTTGGCTGCAATTTTGGAAAGCAGCTGGGGTGTCGGAAATGCAAGCGTTCTTATATCCGAGCACGGTGCGGTGGTCGTATGCGACGGCGCAGCCGATCCCGAGGTCAAGCTGAGCGTTGTAAAAAGCGTGGAAGCTTACACGGGCTTAAGCTGCGATGTGATACAGGTATTAATTACGAGGCAAAATTAGGAGGGCAAAATGAAGAATATCAAAAGAAACATTACGATAGCATCCGTGCTGCTGCTTGTGTGTGCGGCAGTGTATCTGAACTGGTCATATAACAACCGATGGGGCGAGGCGGATTCAGCAATGGTCAAGGCCGAGGATGCGGCAATGAAGGCAGCTGACGAGGCGTATGAAGCAGCCAACACCAAGGGAAGCTCCTCCGGTTATTTTGCCGAAGCAAGGCTCAATCGCCAAGTCTCCCGTGAGGAAGCAATGAAATTGCTTGAGGAAGCGTCCAAAAAAGATGGCGCATCAAAGGAAACGATCGATGCGGCTATGAAATCGATATCGGCCATGGCAAACTACTCCATGGGCGAAACGCAGCTTGAAAATAAGCTCATAGCAAAGGATTTTACCGACTGCGTCGTGTATATGAGCGAGGATAAGATAACAGTTGCCGTGCCCGCACCTGCTGACGGCCTCAGCGAAGCGGCTGTCGCAAGAATAACCGAAACGGTGACATCGGAAACAGACTATAAAGCGGCGCAGCTTAACATAATCGAGATCTCAACATAAAAAGACGGGTTTTCCCGTCTTTTTGTGCTTTATTTTTTTGTTGTGATGTGGTACAATGTCATGAAAACTATTTGGAGGCATAAAAATGGGCGATAATTATATAAGCTGCAAAGCAGAAAACGGCAGCATTAATATTTCCGAGGATGTAATCTCCACCATGGTCCGTACCGCTATCACCGAGATAGACGGCGTTGCCGGCATTTCCAACACTGCCGGTGCAGAGCTTGCCGAGCTCATCGGCATAAAGACTGTGTCCAAGGGCATCAAGGTGCAAATAGTTGATGACACCATCAAGGTCGACGCTGTTATCCTCGTTCGCTACGGCTGCAACATCGTTAATGTTGCAAAGGAAGTGCAGAACTCCGTTACCGAAGCTGTTCAGGCTATTACCGGCATAGACAAGGCAGAGGTCAATGTCCATGTTTCCGGCGTTGCCTTTGAAAAGTAATTGTACGAGGGACACAGGATGAAGAGAACTACTGCAAGAGAGATAGCAGTACAGCTTGGATTTTACGCTGCGCAGACCGGTAAGTCCGTTGCAGACATTGCCGAGGAGTTTTTCGATAAGGATTACTACTCGACGCTTGCCGAGGTGGACGAGCTGTATGCCGAATATCCCGAGAAAAAGCAGATGGATTATATAATCCGCCTTGCAAGCCTCGTTGAGGATTACCGGGTGCAGATAGACCACTATATAAATGAGTACTCAAACGGCTGGAAGCTCGGCAGAATATCGAAAACGGCGGTCGCCGTCATGCGCTGCGCAATTTGTGAGGTGCTGTACATGGACGATATCCCGAACGCCGCCGCAATAAATGAGGCAGTCGAGCTGGCAAAGGGCTATGACGAGCCGGAGACCGTTGCGTTTGTAAACGGTGTCTTGGGCGGCTTTATGCGCGGCGAGCTCGGTACCGAGTTAGCCGCCAGTGCGGAGACGGAAGAATGAATGAGAGAACTCTGACCGTATCGGAGCTTAATAATTTAATAAAGACGCTTATAGACTGCGAGCCTCTGCTCAATAATGTCTGCATCCGAGGGGAACTTTCCAATTACAAGATCTATCCCTCGGGGCATCATTATTTTACACTCAAGGACTCGGAAAGCAGTTTGAGGTGCGTCATGTTCAAAAGCAGTGCATCAAAGCTTCGCTTTCGCCCGGAGAGCGGTATGGGTGTCACTGCTTTTGGCCGTGTATCGGTCTTCCCTCGTGACGGTGCATATCAGCTTTATTGTACCGACCTGATACCCGAGGGCGTTGGTGATTTGCAGGTAGCCTATGAGCAACTCAAGGCAAAGCTTGCTGCCGAGGGGCTGTTTGACCCGAAGCACAAGAAAAAGCTGCCGCCGTTCCCTAAGAGGATAGCTATCATAACATCGTCTGCCGGTGCCGCCGTGCACGACATGATAAGAATACTCGGCCAGCGCTGGCCTATGACCAAAGTTGTGCTGCTTCCTGTAAGAGTGCAGGGCGTTGAAGCCCCACCGGAGATCGTCGGGGCAATCAGATACGCAAATCGCCACAAGGTCGCAGACCTCATAATCACCGGCAGAGGAGGTGGCTCTATCGAAGATCTTTGGGCGTTCAACGACGAACGTGTCGCAAGGGCAATTTACGAGTCTGAGCTTCCCGTCATTTCCGCCGTAGGCCATGAGCCGGATGTCACGATAGCCGACTATGTCGCCGATGTTCGGGCATCGACACCTTCAAATGCAGCTGAGCTTGCCGTTCCAAATGTACGGGATATCCGTGAGCTTCTCGATAACCTCAGCATTCGCCGCACGCAGGCAATGCATAAGAAGATATCAACACTTGAGTCAAAGCTGGACGAGCTCAAAAAACGCAAGGTGCTGCAAACCCCCATGGCGTATGTTGACAGCAAGCGAGCCGAGCTTGACTATATGAAGGACAAGTTCATTGCCGCTGCCGACAGGTCAAATTCGGCCAAAAGGCGTGAATTTGTGCGTTTGGCAGCATCCATGGATGCCATGAGCCCGCTCAAGGTGCTCGGCAGGGGATATGCCATAGCAGCCAATGACAAGGGGCAGCTCGTGCGAAGTGTGTGCGATATCAAGCCCGACGATAAGATAAGGCTGAGTGTCAGTGATGGCGTTATAAAATGCCGTGTAGAGGAAAGTGAGGCAATAAAACATGAGTGATAAACTGAGCTTTGAGCAGTCGATAACAAGACTGGATGAGATAGTAAAGCAGCTTGAAAAGGGTGATGCACCCTTGAGCGATTCACTGAAGCTTTTTGAGGAGGGCACAGCTCTTATATCAGGCTGCGATGCCATGCTCAATGAGGCCGAGCAGATGGTCGTTAAGCTTAAGAAAGGCCCTGACGGTGAGCCTATCGAGCTTCCGTTTGAGGATAAAGACTGATATGACGCTAAAAGAATACAAAGCACTGATAGACACAAAGCTCGCAGAATACTTTCGTGCCGATGACATGCCGCAGGCGGGACTTTTTGAGGCTATGCGCTACAGCCTTAATGCAGGCGGCAAGCGCATTAGACCGATACTCGTTCTTGAGTTTTGCAGGATAACGGGCGGCGACTGCGATAAGTCGCTCCCGGTAGCATGTGCAATTGAGATGCTGCACACATACAGTCTGATCCATGATGATCTGCCCTGTATGGATAATGACGACTTGCGCCGCGGCAAGCCGACAAATCATGTTGTTTACGGCGAATGCACGGCGACCCTTGCAGGCGATGCTCTGCAAGCAGAGGCGTTCGGCACAATACTGCGCAGCGAGCTTCCGGCGGAAGCGAGAGCCGAGTGTGCCCGTATACTTGCCGATGCCGTGGGTGCTGACGGAATGTGCGGCGGTCAGTTTCTTGACATGATAGGCGAAAACAAATTACTCACCGCAGATGAGCTTGACGAGATAAACAGCCGTAAGACAGGTGCGCTTTTGATAGCTGCCTGCACCATGGGTGTCGCCGCAGCGGGCGGCAATGGAAAGCAGACAGAGGCCGCAAGGCGTTTTGGCGCAGCCATCGGTGCGGCGTTCCAGATAAGGGATGATATGCTTGATGTCATAAGCACGAGTGAGCAGCTCGGTAAGCCCATCGGCTCGGATGCGCAGGAGCACAAGAACACCTATATGGCACTTTATGGCACCGAGCGCTGCATGAATATGATAGAAAAGCTCACCGAGGTTGCCAAGGCTGCACTGAATGAAGCGTTTGATGATACCGCATTTCTCTGCGACCTTGCCGATTCCATGGTAACCCGTATGGGCTAAATGTAAATATTCTTAAAAACCACACCGATTGTCTATTGTAAAATCCGGTGTGGTTTGTTATTATATAAAATAGTAAATTATGCGAATAAATAGTTATATATTGAGGCATTGTTTTGAATATTTTGAATAAAGTTAATTCATCGAACGATATAAAGATGCTCGATGTAAAAGAACTCGAGCCGCTTTGCAAGGAGTTGAGACAGTTTATAATAGAAAACGTCTCCAAGACAGGCGGCCACTTGGCATCAAATTTAGGAGCAGTCGAGCTCACCGTTGCGCTGCACCGGGTATATGACAGCACAAGAGACAGGATAGTTTTCGATGTCGGGCACCAGAGCTACGCTCACAAGATAATAACAGGCCGTAGGGACTGCTTCAACACCCTGCGCTGTCACGGCGGCATATCCGGGTTCCCAAAGCCTTATGAGGCGGCGGACGATGCTTTTATAGCCGGTCACGCCTCCGACTCTGTTTCACTTGCACTCGGAATGGCGAGGGCAAGGACGCTTAAAAATGAAAAATACGATGTTGTCGCCGTCATCGGAGACGGTGCGCTCACTGGCGGTCTTGCTTATGAGGGACTTGCCAATGTTGGTGGATGCGATGAGCCGATGGTCATTATCCTTAATGACAACGGAATGTCCATAAACACCAATGTCGGCGGAATGGCAAAGCTCCTGTCGCAGGAGCGTATCAAACCCGGATATATAAATTTCAAGCGCTGGTATCGCCGTACCGTTGGCAACATCACGCCACTTTATGAAACAAACCACAAGCTCAAGGAGGCACTCAAAAAGTCCATTTTGCCGTCAAATCTGTTCGATTCTATGGGTATTTATTACCTCGGTCCGGTTGACGGGCACGATGTTGAGCAGCTTGAGACCGTAATTCGCTGGGCAAAGGAAATGAAAACGACTGTTCTTGTCCATGTTCTGACCAAGAAAGGCAAGGGGTGTGAGTATGCCGAGAAGCACCCTGACAAGTACCATGGTGTAGGCAAGTTCGACCCGGAGACCGGCGCACTTCAGAAAAGTGGAAAATGCTTTTCCGATGTATTCGGCCATAAGCTTGTCAAGCTTGCAGAGAAAAACAAGGATATAGTTGCCATAACCGCTGCGATGTCGTCGGGGACGGGACTAAATGAGTTTTCCGAAGCGTACCATGACCGCTTCTTTGATGTCGGAATTGCCGAGCAGCATGCGGTATCAATGGCAGCGGGCATGGCAAAGCAGGGCCTTGTGCCGGTAGTTGCAATATACTCAAGCTTTTTGCAGCGTGCGTATGACATGCTCATCCACGATGTTTCGCTTTTAAATCTGCATGTGGTGTTCTGCGTTGACAGGGCAGGGCTTGTCGGCAGCGACGGTGAGACGCACCACGGCGTTTTCGATGTCGACTACCTGTGCTCCGTGCCCGGTATGCAGGTGCTGTGCCCGTCAAGCTTTGCCGAGCTTGAGCAGATGCTTGACACAGCAATAAACGAAATGGATGGCCCGGTTGCCATCAGATATCCCCGTGGCGGCGAGGGCGCATATAAAGTGATAAGCACCGGCAGTACTGAGGTGCTCAGGCATGGCAGCGATATCACGCTTGCAGCCTACGGTACGATGATAAATCAAATGCTTGAGCTGTCCGAAGCGCTCGCAAAGGATGGCATCTCGGCTGAAGTTATCAAAATATCGCAGATTAAGCCCTTGTCAACGGATGATATCATTGCGTCGCTTAAAAAGACCAAGAAGCTCCTGACTGCCGAGGATGTGTGCGAGCACGGCTGCATCGGTGAAGCGCTGCTTAGCGCAGCGGAGGAAGCCGGAATATGTCTTGAAGGTGCAAGCATTTGCACGCTCGGCGAAGGCATCGTCACGCACGGCACGGTCACAGAGCTATATAAGGATTGCGGCCTTGACACCGAAGCTCTTTATAGAAAAACTGTCACGCTTGTAAGAGGTGCAAAGTGAAGAAAACTAGATTGGATCAGCTCGTTTTTGACCTCGGCCTTGCCGAAAGCAGAGAGAGAGCTAAAACCACCGTCATGAGCGGACTTGTGTTTGTCAACGGCCAGCGTGCGGATAAGCCCGGAATGCAGGTTTCGCCGGATGTTAATGTTGAGGTCAAGGGAACTGCTCTGCCGTATGTTAGCCGCGGCGGCCTGAAGCTTGAAAAGGCGCTGAAAGTGTTTCCCATCGATGTAAATGGTAAGGTGTGCATAGATTGCGGCGCATCGACCGGCGGCTTTACCGATGTGCTTCTAAAAAATGGTGCTGCCAAGGTATACTCCGTTGATGTAGGCTACGGACAGCTTGCATGGAGTCTGCGCAACGACGAGCGAGTTGTCAATATGGAGCGCACGAACATTCGCTATATAAGCTCCGAGCAGATACCCGAGCCTCTCGATATCTGTGTCATGGATCTGTCGTTTATATCGGTTAAGCTCGTGTTGCCTGCCGTTTGCGCACTTTTGAAGGATGATGCGCAGCTTGTGTGCCTCATAAAACCGCAGTTTGAAGCCGGCAGGGAAGAGGTCGGCAAAAAGGGCGTTGTCCGGGATAAGGCGGTGCACCTATCGGTCATAGAAAGCGTGTTAAGCTTTGCGCCGACTGTCGGTATGACGGTCATGGGACTTGATTTTTCACCCATAAAGGGACCCGAGGGCAACCGGGAGTACCTGTGCTATATGATAAAAGGCGTGCACGAGGCCGGCCTTATCAACGCAGCAGCGGTCGTTGAAGCCTCGCATGAGAGCCTTTAAGGAGCAGAATATGTCCGATTTGATTGTTTTGTGTCCCAATCCGTTCAGAGATACGGGACTTGAGCTGACACTTCAAGCAAAGGCTTTGCTTGAAACAAACGGTTACAGAACCGAGATATGCCCCGTTTTCGGTGCAGATGACCCCGAAGCGATACCGGCAGAGGTGAAGATAAGTGATTGGGCGGCGGTATCAAACGAGGCAACGCTCTTTATCATCATTGGCGGCGACGGCACGATGCTCCATGCGGCAAGGTATCTTAACCATACCGACATACCTATGCTCGGCATAAACCTCGGTACAAAGGGCTTCATGGCCCCGCTCGAGCCTGATAAGCTCGACCTGATAGTCGATGCCGCTGCCGGAAACTATGTTTCAAGCCACCGCATGATGATAGATGTAGAGCTCAAGCGCAACGGCAAGGTCATTTACAGCGATGTCGGCTTAAATGATGTTGTCATCCACGGCATGGGTGACTGCGTCAAACTCACTGCATGGTGCGACGGTGATATGATGGTGTCATTTTCCGGCGACGGTATCATTGTTGCAACGCCGACGGGCTCTACCGGCTACTCCATGTCAGCAGGCGGGCCTATCGTTGAGCCTGAGGCAAAGAATTTTATCGTGTCGCCTATATGCGCTCATGTCATGGGCGCAAAGACATTTGTGCTCGGGCCTGACAGAAAAGTCACCGTCAAGGCCGAGAAGATTCATGACCGTCGAGCATATGTGGCGGTCGACGGTGCAAAGGGTATTGACCTTGCTAATGACGATATCGTCACCGTGCGTCAGTCCAAAAAGGTCGCAAATCTTGTCCACATGGGTCTGAGCAGCTTTTACGATTCAACCTTTGATAAGCTGCTTTATAAGAATCGATAAGGGAGACGGAATGAAAAACACCAGACAAAATGTGATTTTACAGATAATAACCGAGCAGGAGATAGAAACGCAGGCACAACTAATTGATGCACTTGCCGAGCATGGCATAGCCAGCACACAGGCGACACTATCAAGGGACATAAAGGAGTTGCACCTTGTAAAGGAGCTTGGCTCAAACGGCAGACATCACTATGCCGTAAGCGGCAAATCAAAGAACAATGATTATGAGCAGAGACTGCGCAAGATATTCCGTGAAAGCGTGACCTCGTATGCCGTTGCGCAGAATATTATCGTTATAAAAACGCTGCCCGGCCTTGCAAACGCAGCCTGCGCAACGCTTGACAATATGCACATTGAGACCCTCGCCGGAACGCTTGCGGGAGACGATACCGCATTTTTGGCGATGGTCAGCAACAAGGCAGCCGAGGACTTCTGCCACGAGATAGACGACATGATCTAAAAGAGGAACCGAAATGCTTACACAGCTGCATATAGAGAACATAGCGGTTATTGAAAAAGCGGATATTGAGTTTCGCAAGGGACTGACGGTACTCACCGGCGAGACCGGCGCAGGCAAGTCGATAATCGTCGACTCACTCGGTGCCGTGCTCGGCGCAAGAACGAGCCGTGAGCTTGTGAGGACAGGTGCGGACAAAGGCGTTGTCACAGCTGTATTTGAGTCGCACAATGCCGATAAATGGCTTGAAGACAACGACATCGACCTCGAGGACGAGATAATCATACAGCGCAGGATAAGCGCAGAGGGCAAAAACAGCTGCCGTGTGTGCGGTGTTCCCGTGTCCGTGTCGCAGCTGCGCGAGCTCGGTGCGCTGCTTTTGGATATCCACGGCCAAAACGACGGCAGACAGCTCATGGACGAGGCAAATCACCTTGCGTATCTCGACGGCTACGGCGATTACGGCGAGACTATCGACCGATTCAAGTCCGCTTACGCCGATTATAAGGCGTGCAAAAAGGAGATACAGCGTCTTTCAATGGACGAGATTGAGAAAGAACGCATGGCGGACAGTCTCCAGTATCAGATAGATGAGCTTGAAAAAGCACAACTCAAGGTCGGCGAGGAGGAAGAGCTCACGGCAAAGCGTGATCTTCTGAGAAACTCAGAAAAGCTGACTGAGGCGCTCAATGGTGCGTACAATGCCTTGTATGCCGCCGACCAGAACGCCCAGTCGCTCACGGACGAAGCATCCGCACTCATCGGTAGGGCAGCGGTCATAGCCGACGATTTGAGGGAGACTGCCGACATAATCGAAAATGCGTCATCACTGCTGTTTGACGCTTCCGAGCGCATAAGGGACTTCAGAGACAGCCTTGAATTTTCACCCGAGGAATACGATAATATTGAAAGCCGACTGTCACGGATCAAAAAGCTGCGCCGTAAGTATAATATGGACGAGGAAGCTATGCTTGCCCACCTCGACGACTGCCGCAGGAAGCTTTCCGAGCTTGAGTATGCTGGCGATATGCTCATTAAGCTCAATAAGCAGCTTGAAAAGTATGTTGATAATTGCAAAAAAATCGCCGCAGAGCTTAGTGAAAAGCGCCGTGCCGCTGCCGAAAGTCTCGAAAAACGCATCGTGAGCGAGCTTAAGGATCTGAGCATGCCGTCTGTCCGCTTCTCTGTGTCCGTTGAGCCGCTTGAAAGCGATGTCGGCTTTGACGCAACCGGCGCAGACGATGTGAAATTCCTCATCTCCGCCAACGCCGGCGAAGCGCTCGGCAGAATATCGAAGATTGCCTCGGGCGGCGAGCTGAGCAGAATAATGCTCGCAATGAAAACGGTGTTTTCCAAAAACGACCCAATTGAGACCATGGTCTTTGACGAAATTGACACCGGTGTTTCCGGTATAGCCGCCCAGCGTGTCGGCGAGAAAATGTCCGACCTCTCGCGCGGCAAGCAGGTTTTGTGCATAACCCATCTCCCGCAGATTGCGGCAATCGCCGATAATCACGACCTAATCGAGAAAACCGAGCGCAACGGCAGAACATACACCGAAGTGCGAGAGCTTGACCGAAAGGGCAGGGCGCTTGAGCTTGCGAGGATGCACGGCGGAGACAATATATCCGAGCTTACGCTTGCAAGCGCTGAGGAGCAGCTGCTCGCAGCGGATAAATATAGGTTGACAAGGAATAATTAATTTTGTATAATCATGCAGGTAAACGCAAGGAAGAGCACAAGTAGGTTTGATCATGCTGCACAGAGAGACCCTGTTTGCTGAAAAGGGGAGAGCAGGTCAGACTGAATACGGCTTGGAGCGGCACACCGAAATTATAGTAGGCTGTGACGGGATGCGCCCGATATTGCGCTTGAGTTTCAAACTCACCGAGGCCGGCTTCGTGAGGGACCGGTGCATAGAGGTGGTACCGCGTTAATTCGCCCTCTGTCTTTTGGACAGAGGGCTTTGTTTTTTGGAGGATAGATAAATGAGTGTAAAAGATATGGCTTTAGAGTATCATCTTAACGGCTACAACTGTGCGCAATCGGTTCTGGCTGCATGCCGTGATTATTATGATATCGATGAAAAAACGGCGCTTGCCATTTCCGCAGGCTTTGGCGGCGGTGTCCGCAGCGGAGAGATATGCGGAGCGATATCCGGCGCAGTTATGGCGGCAGGTCTCGCCTGTCCGTTTAATGACGCACAGGATACCGAGGCAAAAAAGAAGATAGCGACTATTGCAAGCAAAAGCGTTGACATCGTCCGTGATAAGTACGGCTGCGTCCGCTGCATTGACCTTAAGAAAAACGGTGTGAGCTGCCCCGAGATAATCGGCTTTATGGCCGAGACCGCCGAAAAAATCATCAAAGAGAATAAATAATAAGGAGAGAATAAATGAACATTTACGAGGAACTCGTTGCCAGAGGACTTATCGCTCAGGTAACTAACGAAGAAGAAATTAAGGAAATGATAAACAACGGCAAGGCCACCTTCTACATCGGCTTTGACTGCACCGCAGACTCGCTGCATGTCGGTCATTTCATGGCATTGTGCCTCATGAAGCGCCTGCAGATGGCGGGCAACAAGCCCATCGCCCTCATTGGAGACGGCACGACCCTCATCGGCGACCCCTCCGGCCGTACCGATATGCGTCAGATGCTGACAGAGGAGACCATTGCTCACAATGCCGAGTGCTTTAAGAGACAGATGGAGAAATTTATCGATTTTTCCGACGGCAAGGCGCTCATGCTGCGTAACTCCACATGGCTAAAGCCTCTTAATTACATTGAGCTTTTGCGTGAGGTCGGCCCCTGCTTCTCCGTTAACAACATGCTCAGAGCCGAGTGCTACAAGCAGCGCATGGAAAAGGGCCTGAGCTTCCTTGAGTTTAACTACATGATAATGCAGAGCTACGACTTCTACTACATGTTCCAGCATTACGGCTGCAATATGCAATTCGGCGGCAACGACCAGTGGAGCAATATGCTCGGCGGCACTGAGCTCATTCGCCGCAAGCTCGGCAAGGACGCTCACGCAATGACCATCACGCTGCTGCTCAATTCTGAGGGCAAGAAGATGGGTAAGACCGCTTCCGGCGCAGTTTGGCTTGACCCGAACAAGACATCTCCCTTTGAGTTCTACCAGTACTGGCGCAATGTCGGCGATGCCGATGTTCTCAAGTGCATCCGCATGCTGACCTTCCTGCCACTCGAACAGATCGAGGAAATGGACAAATGGGAGGGCTCACAGCTCAACCGTGCAAAGGAAATACTTGCATACGAGCTTACCGCGCTTGTCCACGGCGAGGAGGAAGCTAAGGCAGCCGAGGCATCCTCAAAGGCGCTTTTCGGCGGCAGGGGCGATGATGAAAACATGCCCATGACCGAGATAACGATAAATGACCTTTCCGACGGCGTTATCGATATCATGACCGCACTTGTAAAGACCGGCCTTTGTGCGTCAAAGTCCGAGGCAAGGCGCAATATCCAGCAGGGCGGTGTTTCCGTAAACGACGAAAAGGTCGCAGATATCTCTGCTTCCTATGATGCCGATACCCTCAAAAACGGTATCGTTATCAAGAGAGGCAAGAAAAACTTCAACAAGCTTATTTTGAAGTAACGGAGAATTAAAATGTCAATAGAAAAAGGCAGAGCATATTTCAGGCAGCTCGGCATGGAGGACAGGGTGCAGGAGTTTCCTGTGTCCAGCGCCACCGTCGAGCTTGCGGCACTGGCACTTGGCGTTGAGGGCGCAAGGATTGCAAAAACACTTTCTTTTAAGAAGGATGATAGCTGCATTCTTATCCTCGCAGCAGGCGATGCCAGAATAGACAACAGAAAGTTCAAGGATAAGTTCCACATGAAGGCCAAAATGCCCTCGCCCGATGAGGTGCTCGAGCTTGTCGGCCACCCTGTCGGTGGTGTTTGCCCATTCGGCATAAACGACGGCATTGATGTGTACCTCGATGAGAGCCTCAAGCGCTTTACCACCGTTTTCCCCGCTGTCGGCAGCGGAAACAGTGCGATAGAGCTCAACTTGGATGAGCTGTTTAAATACTCAAACGCAATAGAATGGATAGATGTCTGCAAGCTCCCGGAGCCGCAGATGTAAACAATGAAAGCAGAAAAGCATCAGCTTTTCTGCTTTTTTTCACAATATAATCGGGCTTTAATGCTTGCTAATCTATATATTGCGTAGTATAATGTATAAGCAAAAGTTTGTGCAGGCCCGGGGAACACCCGCAAGAGGCATTCCCCGGATATATAAAAGCAGCGGTGCGCACCTGACCGCTGACTCATTTTATGCTACACTCTAAGTTGAGGTTAATGTCATGATAAAGATAGCTCCTTCAATTCTCTCTGCCGATTTTTCAAAGCTCGGGACGGAAATTGAAGATATAAAGCAGGGCGGAGCCGATTATGTCCATTTTGATGTGATGGATGGCGAATTTGTTCCAAACATTTCGATAGGCATTCCGGTGTTAAAATCCGTCCGCAAGACGACCGATATGTTCCTTGATGTTCACCTAATGATAGACCGTCCGGTCAGATACGCTGAGGTTTTCTGCAAAACGGGTGCCGATCTTGTCATGTTCCATGTTGAGGCAGACGCTCCCGAGAAAATAAGCGAGGCTATCGATATCGTAAGACGCTGCGGCAAAAAAGTTGGCCTGTCCGTTAAGCCAAAAACCCCTGCCGAGGCACTGTACCCGTATCTTGAAAGACTTGATATGGTCCTTGTTATGACGGTCGAGCCCGGCTTCGGCGGCCAGAGCTTCATGTATGACCAGCTTCCGAAGATAAAGCAGTTCCGCGAGGAGATGGACCGCAGAGGTCTTGATTGCGAGCTTGAGGTAGACGGAGGCGTTGACCCCATGACGGCGAAGCTCGTAAAGGAAGCCGGAGCAAATGTCCTTGTTGCCGGAAGTGCAGTGTTCGGAAAGCCCGATAGAGCCGCACAGATTGAAGCTATCAGAAACGCATAATTGGAGATACACACCTATGGCATTTTTCCCTGCATCGCTCGAAAACCTCATAGATAAGTTTGCGTCTCTGCCCGGTATCGGCAGAAAAAGCGCACAACGGCTTGCGTTCCATGTTCTTTCTCTGCCCGATGGAGAGGCGGAGAGCTTTGCTACGGCAATCATGGAAGCAAAGGCTCATGTGAGCTGCTGTAAGATATGCCAGAACCTGACCGAGGGCGATATCTGCCCAGTTTGTCAGAGCAACAGGCGTGATAAAAGCACCGTTTGCGTCGTTTCCGAGCCCCGTGATGTACTGTCTATTGAGCGCAGCCATGAGTATAATGGCGTGTACCATGTTCTGCACGGCGTTTTGTCGCCTATAAGCCATGTCGGGCCGGATGATATCAGGATAAGCGAGCTTGTCAAGCGTGTTGCCGCTGAGGACAGCGAGATAAGCGAGATAATAATGGCGACGAACCCGGATACCGAGGGCGATGCGACCGCTATGTACATTTCAAGGCTTTTAAAGCCCTTTGATGTCAAGGTCACACGACTTGCCTACGGTATACCCGTCGGCTCGAATCTTGAATTTGCGGATGACGCAACTCTGCTCAGAGCTATTGAAGGCAGAATTGAATTATAATTTTCGGGCAATAATTTTAGCATAGAAGAGTAACTTTTTTTATACATACCGAATATGTGTGGGGGCAATGCCACGCTTTAAGCTGCGAAACAGGGCAGTTTTAAGCGAGGTTCCCTTTGCTTTGCATTTTCGGAAGCCAATTATTACGAATGGAGGCATATATGACACCTAAAATCAAAATCATCCCGCTTGGCGGTCTCGGAGAGATCGGAAAAAACATGACCGCCTATGAGTGCGGCACAGATATTATCGTTGTTGACTGTGGCTTGGGATTTCCCGATGAGCAGATGTACGGTATCGATATCGTCATACCCGACATTTCCTATTTGAAGGCCAACGCTGACAGAGTTAGAGGCATCATCCTCACCCATGGTCACGAGGATCACATCGGTGCTATCCCGTATGTTATGACCGAACTTGATGTACCCATCTACGCAACGCCGCTCACAGCTGCGCTTGTTGAGCTCAAGCTTGAGGAGCATGATCTGCTTTACAATACGCAGATCTTCACCAAGAAAGCAGGGGATGTGTTCAGACTGGGGTGCTTTAGCATTGAGTTCATCAATGTTAACCACAGCATTGCCGACGCTGTTGCACTTGCGATAAAGACCCCGCTTGGCACTATTGTCCACACCGGCGATTTCAAGATCGATGTAACGCCCGTTCAGGGCAAGATGATCGACCTGCCCCGTCTCGGCCAACTCGGCAACGAGGGCGTGCTTGCCCTTTTGAGCGACTCGACGAATGTCGAAAAGCCCGGCCATTCCGCATCCGAGCGCAAGGTCGGAGAGACCTTCGATATGCTGTTTAAAAACTGTGATCAGCGTATTATTATTACGACCTTTGCGTCTAATGTCCACAGATTGCAGCAGATAATCGATGTTGCGGCAAAGTATAAACGCAAAGTCGGCATAACCGGCCGCAGCATGGAGAATATCCTGCGTGTTGCAAGCGTTCTCGGGTATCTCAACATCCCCGAGGACACCATGGTTGATATAAACCATATAAATAAGCTGCCGAAAAACAAGGTCGTTATTATCTCGACCGGCAGCCAGGGCGAGACTATGTCCGCACTGTACCGCATGGCATTTTCCGAGCATCGGCAGATAAACATCGAAGCCGGTGACCGTGTCATCATATCGGCATCGGCCATACCGGGCAATGAAAACATGATTAGTAAGGTAATCGATGAGCTTTTCCATAAGGGCGCAGAGGTCATTTATGACCGTAATACCGAGCTTCATGTTTCCGGCCACGCCTCACAGGAGGAGCAGAAGATGATGCTTGCGCTCGTAAAGCCCAAGTATTTCATCCCTGTCCACGGCGAATACCGCATGCTCGTTAAGCACGCAGAGCTTGGTAAATTCATGGGCGTGCCGGCTAAAAATGTTGTCATCGGCGAAAACGGCAAGGTCATAGAGATATCCAAAAAAAGCATCAAGCTCAACGGTGCCGTACAGTCAGGCGCTGTCATGGTCGACGGTATGGGTGTCGGCGATGTAGGTAGTGTCGTAATGCGCGATAGACACAGACTTGCAGAGGACGGCATGGTGGTCATTGTGGTGACCATGTCCTCTTGGGACAATGCCATGCTGGCAGAGCCCGAGATACTCACGAGAGGCTTTGTGTATGTAAAAGAGGCCGAGTCCATGATTGAGGAGCTCAAGCGTGTCACCAAAGAGACCGTTATGACTTGCGAGGAAAACGGCGTTAAGGATTGGGCATCGATAAAAAGTCGCATCAAGAGCAATGTTTCAAGCTACCTGTACAAGACCACGAAGCGCAGCCCGATGATACTGCCGCTTATTTCCGAGGTATGATACCGCTTTTTGACTGCCATTGCGATACTATATCAAGGGTCATGACCGAGGGCGGAAGCCTGCGTAAAAACAGTTTTCATACAGATCTTGAAAGACTTCGCAAATTTACCCCATGTGCTCAAGTTTTTGCCGTTTGTGCGGAAACGCTCGACCGTCCTGTTGAAAAAGCAAGCGCAATGCTTCGGTGCTTAAACCGAGAAATAGAGAAAAATTCGGACATAGTGATGCTATGTCTGAATTTTCATGATATCAAAAAGGCTTCTGAGCTTGGGAAAGTGGCAGCTCTCATATCCGTTGAGGGCTGCGAGCAGATAAGCTCACCCGAAAGTGCATATCAAGATGGCGTCAGAGTGCTGCATCCGACATGGAATTTTGACAATGAGCTTTGCGGCGCCGCCGCAGGGAGCGGAAAGGGCTTGACCGAAAAGGGAAGAGCATTTGTTAGGAAGGCACAGCGCATGGGCTTTATTTTGGATATGTCGCATATCTCGGAGCGCGGCTTCTGGGATACGCATGAGGTGTGCGAAAAGCCAGTGATTGCAGGGCATTCCAACGCCAAGGCATTATGCAATGTCCCGAGAAATCTCACCGATGAGCAGTTCAATGCTCTCGTCACCGTTGGCGGCGGTGCCGGAATAAACCTGTATCCCGAATTTCTCGGTTTGGGCAAAGATATCAATGCCGTCATCGCTCACATAGAGCACTTTTTGTCCCTCGGCGGTGAGCGTTCTGTCTTTCTCGGCTGCGATTTTGACGGTATAGGCAGCACTCCAATGGGGATTTGCGGTGTGCAAGAGCTTCAAATGCTATATAACGAGCTGCTGAAGCGAAACTATCCCGAGGCCCTCGTCAGGGCGCTGTTTTGGGATAATCTTTACGATATAATGGAGAAAATACTGTGAATATTCAAATATTCGGCAAGAGCAAATGCTTTGACACAAAGAAAGCCGAACGATATTTCAAAGAAAGGCGCATCAAGTATCAATTCGTCGATATAAACAGATACGGCATGAGCAGGGGAGAACTGAACTCTGTCAAAAACGCCGTCGGCCTTGATGCCATGATAAATACGGCCGATGTTGATTACCCGATGATACAATATCTTGCGTCAAACGACGCTAAGATCGATAAGCTCTTTGAATGTCCCTGGCTCATAAAAACGCCTATTGTTCGAAACGGTAAGCAAGCTACTGTGGGCTATATGCCCGATGTATGGTCAAAATGGGAGTAAAAATGTCAGCACTGAATATTGAACCTAAGAAAGTATTTGATTTTTTCGAGCTCATTGCCTCAGTTCCGCATGGCTCGGATAACACAGCGCAGATAACCGAGCTTTGCTGCGAGTTTGCAAGGCAGCGAGGTCTTGATTATTGCCGCGATGAGCTCGGCAATGTCATCATATATAAAAATGCCTCGTGCGGCTATGAAACGCACGAGACGGTAATTCTCCAAGGTCATCTTGACATGGTTACAGTCAAGACTGCTGACTGTTTGAAAGACCTCGAAAAGGATGGACTTGACCTCAAGACCGACGGCAAGTACCTTTGGGCAGAGGGAACGAGCCTTGGCGCAGATGACGGTGTTGCCGTAGCAATGGCACTTGCCGTTCTCGATTCGGATACCATTCCGCATCCGCCAATAGAGGCCGTTTTTACCATTAACGAGGAGACCGGTATGGACGGAGCTCAGTCCCTTGATGCAGCAAAGCTCCGCAGCAAAACCATGCTCAACATTGACTCCGAGCTGGAGGGCGTAATAACTTGCGGCTGCGCCGGAGGTGCGCATGTGCTTGCACAGTTCCCACTATACTCGAAAAGTGAGGAGCTGTACTGCGCAGAGCTTAACATAAGTGGCCTTACCGGCGGTCACTCGGGTAATGAGATACATAAAAATCGAGCAAATTCCAACATTCTGATGGGCAGACTGCTTGGCAAAATTAACGTCACGACTGCGCTCAGACTTGTTTCCTTAACCGGCGGCGAAAAGGACAATGCAATTGCAAAAGCAAGCACCTGCACGATCGCATTTAATGAGTCCGACCGTAATGCCGTGTTAGAGACTGTCATGCATTTTTCAAAGCTAAATTATGAAAAATACAGCAGCACCGACCCCAACCTTGAGATAGCCGTTACCGAACTCGGCAAAACCTGTGTCAGCGCTGCGGATGCACAAACGAGCGGTAAAATCACTGCCGCAATGTCCGCCGTGCCCGACGGTGTTCAGACTATGAGCCCAGATATTGAAGGGCTTGTTGAGTCCTCACTCAACCTCGGCGTTGCAGCTACCGATGATGACACGGTTTCACTAAGCTTCTGCCTCAGAAGCTCGGCAGCCAACGAAATGGCAAGGATGAAAGACAAGCTCACCGGCATTATCACGGCAAACGGCGGGACGGTGACAATTGGCGGGGAGTATCCCGCATGGGAGTATAAGAAGAACTCGGTTTTGCGTGAAAAGGCGGTTGCGGTATATGAGAGCTTGTACGGCGAAAAGCCGGAGCTCAGCGTTATCCACGCCGGACTTGAGTGCGGCCTGTTTGCAGACAAGATAAAGGATCTCGACTGCATATCCTTCGGGCCGAATATCCCCGATATCCACACAACAAATGAAAAGCTCGATGTAGCTTCAACGCAGCGTGTGTGGGAGTTTCTATTGAAGCTTCTGCAAAGCCTGTAAAAAGAAAAAACCGCCATTGGCGGTTTTTCTTTTGGCGAGTGGGTCTATAAGCCGGGTTCTGTCTTAAACGACCATCTATCTAATCCCGCCGTTGCCGGCAGGCTTTAGCCACCTCCTGAGGACGATCGGGCAGATCGTATGTCCTCCCACGGTGTTGCTCCGGATAGAGTTTACAGCACCGCATCGTCTCCGACCGGCGAGTGAGCTCTTACCTCACTTTTCCACCCTTACCGAGCATGCTCGGCGGTATATTTCTGTTGCACTTGTCCGAGGGTCACCCCTGGCGGGCGTTACCCGTTATCCTTGCCCTATGGAGCCCGGACTTTCCTCACGCACTTTTTTTCAAAATGTGCCCGCGGTCGTTCGGCCCACTCAAGTGGATATTTTAAACATGAATGCGGCACAAGTCAATAGAAATTTCTTGTTTTTATACGGCGTTTGCCTTATAATAATAAAGATTTGGAGGGTCATAACATGACTTTGAATGAATATATAAACTCAATTAAAGATAAACGCATCTGCGTTATAGGCATCGGAGTGAGTAATAAGCCGCTTATAGAGCGGCTTCTCAAAGCCGGCTGCGATGTGACTGCCTGCGATAAGCGCAGCGCCGAGCAGCTCGGTGAGGACTATTCTCAGCTTCTATCGCTCGGAGCAAAGTTTTCTCTCGGCGACAGCTATCTTGAGAACCTCAACTGTGATATCATTTTCCGCACCCCGGGCTTGATGCCGTTTGACGAGCACCTGACCAAAGCTGTCGCAAACGGCGCTGTCGTCACCTCGGAAATGGAGGTGTTCTTTAAGATTTGCCCGTGCAGAATAATTGCGGTCACCGGCAGCGACGGCAAGACCACAACCACGACCATAATTTCAGAGCTTTTGAAAGCCCAAGGCTGCACAGTTCACCTCGGCGGCAACATCGGTCACCCCTTGCTATGCGAGGTCGACAGCATGAAGAAAGACGACTTTGCGGTGCTCGAGCTCAGCTCGTTCCAGCTACACAGCATGGTCTGCAAGCCCAATGTTGCTGTCATTACGAACATTTCGCCCAATCACCTTGATAAGCACAAGAATTATCAGGATTATATCGATGCAAAAAGTTCGATTTTTACCTGTCAGGGCAGCTTGGATAGGCTCGTTTTAAACAGTGAAAACGAGTATTCGCCTTACTATGCGAGTATGGCAAAGTCAAGTATTTCATACTTCAGCAGAGCAAAAATGCCTGAAAACGGTGTTTACTGCGAGGACGGCATAGTCTACAGAGTTCACAACGGTGCTCGGGCACAGCTCATGTGCGCCGATGACATTAAGCTCCCCGGCACGCACAATCTTGAAAACTACATGGCAGCCTTTGCTGCGACCGATGGGCTCGTCTCGGATGAGACCTGCATCAGGGTCGCAAAGGAGTTTTCCGGTGTTGAGCATCGTTTGGAGCAGGTGCGCATAAAAGACGGCGTCACCTATATAAACGACTCTATAGGCACGAGTCCCAGCCGCACGGCCGCAGGTCTTCATGCTTTGAAAACGAAGCCCATCCTTATTGCGGGCGGCTACGATAAGCACATACCCTTTGACTCGCTCGGCGATGAAATTTGCCTGCACACAAAGGCACTGTTTCTCACGGGTGCAACCTCCGAGAAGATAGAACAGGCTGTAAAAGCTTCGAAGTATTACAGCGAGGACTTCAAAATGGTAACCATCGACGATTTTAAACAGGCTGTTTTGGCCGCTGCCGGCTATGCGCAGGAGGGTGATATCGTCCTGCTGTCACCGGCGTGCGCTGCGTTCGATAAATTTAAAAACTTCATGGAGCGCGGCAAATACTTTAAGCAGATAATTATGGAGCTTTGATATGAAATTCAATGATATGAAGCCGCAGGTATTCGCACTTGCGCAAGAGGCGGAAAACGAGATAAGATTGCAGTTTGAAAGAATCGATCGAATTGCACAACTAAATACGCTCAAGGTCATGCAGGCATTTCAAGATAACAAGGTGTCCGACTCCTGTTTTGCCGGAACGACCGGCTATGGCTACGACGATGTCGGCAGGGAAGTGCTCGACAAGGTCTATGCACAAATTTTTTGTACGGATGCAGCACTTGTTCGCATCGGTTTTGTGAATGGCACTCACGCACTGTCAGCGGCGCTGTTTGCCATGCTCAAGCCCGGTGATACGCTGCTTTCTGCAACCGGACTTCCGTATGATACGCTTAGAAATGCCATCGGTATTGAGGGCGATTGCCACGGTTCGCTTAAGTTTTATGGCATTAATTATGCTCAGGTCGACCTTAAGGCCGACGGAAGCCCGGATATCGGGGCGATAAAAAAAGCGGCGGCGGATAAAAGCGTCACGGCCGTGCTCATCCAGCGCTCCCGCGGCTACGGAAACAGACCCGCATTTTCCGCAGAGCAAATCGGCGAGATAGCCCGTGCCGTAAAAGAAGTTGACCCGAGCATAAATGTTATGGTTGATAACTGCTACGGCGAGTTTACCGGAGAGCACGAGCCAACCGAATACGGTGTCGACCTCATGGCAGGATCACTTATCAAAAACCCGGGCGGCGGTTTAGCCCCGACAGGAGGATATGTCGTCGGCAAAGCGGAGCTCGTGGAAAAAGCCGCAATGCGTCTTACGACCCCGGGCATCGGCGGTGAATGCGGCGCAACGCTCGGCAATAATCGACTGCTGTTTCAAGGACTGTTTATGGCTCCGCACATTGTTGCACAGGCGCTCAAGACTGCGACTTTTTGCTCTGCAATGATGAGTAAGATCGGATTTGAAACATCACCCGCTCCCGATGAGGTAAGAAGTGACATTATCCAGATGGTAACACTGAAATCTGCCGATAATATGAAAAAGTTCTGCAAGGGCATACAAAGCGGTGCCCCGGTCGATTCATATGTTACGCCCGAACCGTGGCAGATGCCCGGATATAACTGCCCTGTCATAATGGCGGCGGGTGCGTTCGTTCAGGGCTCGTCAATCGAGCTTTCCGCCGACGGACCTATGAAAGAGCCGTATATCGCATATATGCAGGGCGGCATAACCTACGAATCCGGCAAGCTCGGCATAATGATGGCGGTCAATGAAATGTTAGAGTGATTTTGGGCATATAATACTTGGGGTGGTCTCATGTATTATCGCTGCAGAAGAAATCCCAAGTATACATTCAGTACCGAGACAAAGCAGAGAAAACCCAAAACCGGATTTTTCGCCATAACGATCGTTCTGCTGCTCGTTATGGCGGCGATAAGCCTGTTCTTGCGTGATCTGTCAACAAAAATTGCAGTGTCCGACGCCGTTGATATCGTCACGAAAACGGTCAATGATTCGATCAACAAGGTCATAGGCGAGGGCGTGTACGGTTTTGACTATTTTGTCTCGCTCGTCAAGGATGAAAGCGGCAATATCACAGCCATAACGAGCAATATGGCGCATATAAACACATTGTCCACCGAAATACTCAATTCCGTAATCGAATCGACTGAAAACGGGACAATTGAGGTGAAAATTCCGGCAGGCAACCTCACCGGCTTGAACCTTTTGGTGGGCAAAGGACCGGATGTCACGGTGGATATCGTCATGTTGACCTCATCGAAGGTTGATTTTAAAAACGATATCGTTTCCTCCGGCATTAATCAGGCTAAGTATCAGCTCATGCTTGAGGTCACGATCGATATCGATGTCCTCGTCCCATGGGGGACAAAAAGCGCAAGCACCGTTACCGAGGTCATTGTGGCCGATACAGTCATCGTCGGCAAGGTGCCGGAAACATATCTGAACATGGAGAAATGACTATGGATATTCAAAAGCAGATTGATGAGCTCCGCAGGGAGATAGAGCATCACAACAAACTTTATTATGTTGATGATGCTCCCGTCATTTCCGATTTTGACTACGATATGCTGATGCAGCGGCTCATAAAGCTTGAGGAGGAGCACCCAGAGCTTGTGACCCCTGATTCGCCCACACAGCGCGTCGGAGGCGCTGCACTGTCGCAGTTCACGCAGGTGCAGCATCAAGTGCCGCTGGAGAGCTTGAGCGATGTGTTTTCGTTTGATGAGTTGAAAGCATTCGGCGAGAGAATGGACGCTTCGCTCACGGATAAGCATGAATACTGCGTTGAGCCGAAAATTGACGGCCTTTCCATGTCGCTTGAGTACGAAAACGGCGTGTTCGTGCGTGGCGCCACCCGTGGCAACGGGCTTATCGGTGAGGATGTGACCGAAAATCTGCGCACGGTGAGAAGTCTCCCGCTCAGGCTGATTGATGCTCCCGAAAGGCTTATCGTCCGTGGCGAAGTCTACATGTCCAAGTCTGTTTTTAACGAACTCAACGCAGAGCGTGAGATAAACGGAGAGCAGCTTCTTGCAAATCCGAGAAATGCCGCTGCCGGTTCTATCCGCCAGCTTGACCCAAAAATTGCCGCCCAGCGCAAACTCGATATCGTCTGCTTCAACATGCAGTACACATCGGGCGATGCATATAAGAACCACTCTGATACTCTCGATGCTCTCAAGCATATGGGCTTTCCCGTTGTGCCGTACAAGCTGTATAAGACCATTGACGGCTGCTGTGAACGGATAGATTGGATAGGGGAGAACAGGGGCGATTTTGCCTACGATATTGACGGAGCTGTCATTAAAATAAACTCCCTTGCTCAGCGCACGCTCCTCGGCAGCACCGCAAAAGCCCCCAGATGGGCGGTTGCATATAAGTATCCGCCCGAGAAGAAAGAAAGCAAAGTTGTCGACATTGTCGTTCAGGTCGGCAGAACTGGCGTTCTTACCCCCAAAGCGATCATCGAGCCGGTGCGCCTTGCAGGCACGACCGTTACGAATGCGACACTTCATAATCAGGATAATATAGACAGGCTTGATATTCGCATCGGCGATACCGTTGTTGTGCAGAAGGCAGGAGAGATAATTCCCGAGGTGCTGTCTGTCAATAAAGAAAAGAGACCGGACGACACTGTGCCGTTCAAGATGCCCGATACCTGCCCTGAGTGCGGCGCACCGGTCGTTCGTGATGAGGACGGAGTGGCGCTCAGATGTACAAGCCCCGAATGTCCGGCACAGAGGCTGAGAAATCTTGCACACTTTGCGTCAAGAGAAGCTATGGACATTGAAGGCTTAGGCATATCCGTATGTGAGTCGCTTATAAACAGCGGTCTTGTCGGAAGTCCGGCAGAGTTATACTACCTTGACGCTCAATCGGTCGCGGCGTTAGACAGAATGGGTAAAAAGTCCGCCGAAAATCTTATTGCCGCAATCCAAAAGAGTAAGCAGGCGGGCCTTGCTAAGCTTTTGTGCGCATTCGGCATCAGGCAGGTCGGTCAAAAGGCCGCCAAGACACTTGCGCAGCAGTTTAAAACGCTTGACAGCCTCATGGATGCAACAGAGCTTGAACTTTTGGCCGTGAACGATATCGGCGCAATTACTGCCGCTTCAATCAAAGAATGGTTTGAGCTGCCGCAGTCGCAGCATCAGATAAAACTTCTGCGTGAGGCCGGTGTCTCCTTTGAAAGCATCGATACCGTGAAGGATACACGCTTTGCCGGAATGACCTTTGTTCTGACAGGTGAGCTCACCAATTACAAGCGTGATGAGGCTGCAGCAATAATTGAAAGCTTCGGCGGTAAGTCATCGTCCTCAGTGTCGAAGAAAACAAGCATCGTACTTGCAGGTGAAAATGCGGGAAGTAAGCTACAAAAGGCAAGAGACCTCGGCGTTAAGGTCATAGATGAGACCGAATTTGAAGAAATGATAAAGTGATAAAAAGCCCACCGTTTGGTGGGCTTTCACTTATTATGTCCTCCGTCATATAATGAAGCACAAGGGAGGATATGCTAAGTGGATAATAATCACAATTTCAAGAGCGGATCTTTGCCGTCCTGCGCACCGCTGGCAATGGCCTATGTGCCTGTGCAGGAATGTGTTAAGCCGACATATAATACCGCCGAAGCTCTCTCAAGAGGTACGCTTTTCCCGGGACTTGACCTGCCGTTTATGAATATGGTCAATACCGGCGATCTCACCGGCACTCCGCTCGGTGAGCTGATGGCGCTCGATTTTGTCGCCCATGAGCTTGCGTTGTACCTTGACACGCATTGTGAAGACAACGAAGCATTTGATATGTTCAAGAATATTTTTGAGCTTGCAAGCACTGCGCGGGAGCGCTATGTCAAACTCTACGGCCCCGTTACGACTAATGATATTGCCAAAGCGCAGAGCTTTACTTGGCTTAAGAATCCTTGGCCGTGGGATTATTGTGCAAAAACGGAGGGCTGACGAATGTTTGTATATGAAAAGAAGCTGCAATACCCGGTCAAAATTAAAAATCCCAATCCGGCGCTGGCAAAATTTATAATTAGTCAGTATGGCGGGACGGATGGCAAAAAGAGATAACTAAATATAAAAATATAAAGCAAGGTTTTGCGACGGTTTCTCATAAACGATTTTTGTGAGAATTGAGCGCAGGGCCTTGTTTTTCTCGTTTTCGGATACATCCGAGCGCTTTATGAATTCTACAACTTGGCTGACTTTCTTTGCAAATGCAGCAGGGTCGAACACTGGGGCTTCTTCGGCCTGCTCCATTTCCTTAATCTTCTGAATGGTTTCACTGATTTGCTGCTTCTTCCTTGCGTATTCGTCTAGCGTGTCGATACCGGCCTCGTAGGCTTCGTAGACACGGGCGAGTTTCTTTTCCTCATCGGCGATGAGCTTTGCGGTGTTTATTGTAGACTTCTTCTTCGGCTCTCTCGGAACGAGCCTGAAATTCTGTTCGGCGACGGCCTGTTCAAGAGCTTTGACTATAGCATTATTTGCTTTTGCAATAGACAACGCATGCGAGATCTTGCAAGTACCTCGTGCGTAGTTGTGACATTGCATCGAAGGGCAGGCGAAAGACTGATAGACCAATGTTGCACTGCAGGCACTGCATCGCATAAGCCCTTTGAGCATCCAGCCGACCGACTGCTGCGGCCGCTGATATCTGCCGTACATCCTCTTCGTCTCGGAAATACGCTTTTGTACTCTGTTCCATGTTTCAAGGTCAATGATCGGCTCGTGCTGGCCATCCGTGATTATTATGTTCTCATCATCATAATGCCGCATACTCGCCGCACGCCCTTCTTTTGACCAGCGAATTTTCCCTATGTAAACGGGATTGTTAAGCATATATTCGACAAATCGATTATCGGGAAGGTTTCCTCTCTTGGTGCGCACGCCGGAAGCTCCGAGCCGGCTTGCGATTGCCCGCATACCCTCACCGTTGGCATACGCCGCAAACACATTGCGCACGATATCAGCATTTTCGCCCGGGTAGTAATTCTTATCTCGGCTCACATAACCAAACGGCGGTGGCCCGAGCGTTTCGCCCCGGCTAAACTTTTCAAGCATTCCTCGTTTTACTTCACCGGACAAACGGATAGAATAGAATTCATCCATCCACTCGAGAATGCGCTCCATGAGTGAGCCGAAAGGACCTTCAGGCAGCGGCTCGGAAATACTGATAACGGATATGCCGAGCCTGGCGAGCATGGATTTGTAGAATATAGCTTCTTCTTGATTCCGGGCAAATCGGGAAAACTTCCATAGTAAGACGCACTCGAATGCTTTGTCTTTCTCCTTTGCATATCCTATCATTTGCTGAAAGGCGTCTCGGTTTTTCGCCTTCCGGCCGGAAATGCCGTCATCAACGAAAACAAATTCGTCTGGGATTATATATCCGTTTTTGTTTCCATACTCTCGGATAAGCTTCAGCTGTGAGTCGAGTGAATACTCATCTTGCGCAGTAGTGGAAACACGGATATATGCCGCTGATATTCTCATTAATCATCCTCCTTGTGCACCTTTTGCTTGATGATAGAGCTTCTTCAGAGCGGGCCGGTCAAGGTTTTTGTGAAATCGCCTGTTTATAAAGTTTCGTACAAGCCCCCAGTTCCACTTGCGCTCATCAATCAAGCGTATAAGTGCCTGCTGTAGTTCAATATCAAAATTATCCACAATATCATCTCCGGATAGAATATTACCACTAACATGAATGAAATGCCACAATAAAGAAAACTTTCAGCTTTTTGCATGATTGTACAGTTAAAATTTTGTGCGCAATGCCGAGCAAGTTCTTGTATACTTTTCGCCCGACAGAAGAACGATACCAACATGATGGTATCGTACCAACATACTGGTATGCACTGTTAATTTAGGGGAAAAGGATTATAATGAGAACAATGGTAAACCGAGTTAAAATGTACCGAATAATGAAAAACATGCGGCAGGTCGACTTAGCAAATGCAGCGGGATGCAGTCAGCAGGAGATCAGCGGCGTAGAGAAAGGGGAGATAATGCCGACGATTTATGTTGCCCTATGTATTGCAAGGGCACTTGACAGGAAAGTGGAGGATCTATTTATGCTGAAGGAGGAGCAATGAAAAGAGAAGAACTGCTCAAAGCAATTCATGAGCTGTTGGAGGAAGCGAGTATCAAAGCGCTGAAACGCATGTACATATTCATTTTGAACACGATATGAGAAAAGCAGCGGGGCTTATTGCTCCGCTGCTATACTATGTTGATATGCTCTTTTTCCCAAATATATAATTGGCTATTCAAATCATAATTAGAGCGAACAAAAAACTGGGCATCTTTATTGATTACCTCTAACATTTGCTGCGCTTCATTCCACTCATCAGTGCCGACCTTACAATATTTAACTCGCTTTTTCGCTTCTTTATATCGCTGCTTGATTTCATACCATTCCATCTGGTTTTTTAAACCGAGACCAATAATAAAGTCGTAGAAGAAGTAGTAGTCGATTTTATATTTATTCATAAAAGAAGATATGTTTTCACCACGAACAAATCGATTGCCTGAAACATTTGTTGATTGTTTCTTAAACGAATAAATATAATAATCTTTTTCTTTCTTTCTGTACTCTTGAAGCTCTGACCAAGAGGACCAGATAAAGATTAGCGCTGCAGCACCACCAATGCAAAGAATGCCTATGCCGATCATTCCCAATATATCTAGTTGGCTTCTATCAAATGAATAGCAAGATCATTATTTGAACATTACAGGCGGTAACGATAAGGGTACTTTCGCTGCT